>Ga0272442_10001886_pt1 | contig 31112 bp, 29 predicted proteins | sample SSMForm2O_FD_200262 | JGI IMG/M metagenome (GOLD analysis project Ga0272442, IMG submission 200262) | Marine sediment archaeal communities from Little Sippewissett salt marsh, Falmouth, MA, United States - SSM-Form-2O | ecosystem: Environmental > Aquatic > Marine > Wetlands > Sediment ... | reverse complement strand
TATTTGGTCTTCTTTCCTGACCAGTATCATTTGAACACAAGACTGGTCAGGAAAGAAATTAAAACAAGCGCAATCAGAAATATGTTAGCTGACAAGTTATTTTTTCCATAATAACGACAGCCAATATGAATTTAGTAATTATAACGATTTTTTGTATTAATCTTCGATTCTCTCGAGTTTGAAGATTACAGGCCTGACCCCATCAGTACAACAAGCGAGTACGGCTCCTTTTTCTTTTATCCAGGGGTAGTCGCCGCCGAGACGAAGATGGGTGATATCTCTCTGAATATCAGCAAACGCCCAGGCGCAGAAACCTTCAGGGCAAGCTCCTCCTTCACTTATATACTCCTGACCAACTTCCACTTTGTCACAGACAGGATTATTGGTGAACTCGACAGGAGGCTTATCACCAAACATATCCTTGTTATGTATTTTTTTTACCACTGTTATTTTTACTTTTGGCATGATAACTCCTTCTTTAATTCTTATTTAGTTTTTTATTCGTACTATTTAAACGACTTTACATCATATAAAAGCTTAATGTCAATCATAACTTGCATACGCTACTCCCACCTGCAATACAACCCGGTTTTACCAGGGTACGGAGCAACTATTTTCCCTTCTCTATTTGCCGCAGCCTCGCATCACTTATACCAAAGTGATGTGCTATCTCATGCCTTACCACTCTTTGTACTTCTGCAGTAATCCCGGCATCATGCCTGCATTTTGACTCAATCGTCTTTTGAAATATCGTTATCTTATCAGGTGGGACCAATCCATAATGACTGCCTCTCTTCGTCTGGGGAACACCTTCATAGAGACCAAGGAGTGTCTGCCCCTGTCTTAAGCCGACTTTTCTCATCTTGTTTAATGAAGGGTAGTCCTCAATAACAATATCGATATTAGACAGTTTAGCAAGAAATTCTTCAGGCAAGTCCTCAACTGCCTGCAGTACCAGTTTCTCGAATCTCTCTCTATCCATACTTCAAGATTTCCTTATATCTCAATTGTTTACTACGTTGAGCATAGCTGCCTGATAACTATTGTAGCTCACTCAGTTATTGAGTTAAGAACCAGTTAGCAGCTCCGGGTATTACTGCATACATATTACACATCTAATTACGTTTCCGATTTAATCCATTTCCCTATACGGTAATACTTGAACAATTCAAACATAAAACAATATTTTTTACTATTATCGTAATAATTTATAATTACTTTGTTTCTGGAAATCCTGAAAGCACTTTTACCCCCATATGTACTATAAATAAGTTACTTCTCATAGGTATAGCTGCGTTTAGACGGTACGTTTTTTAAACCGGGAGCACACCGGCAGTCAATTATGTTAGAATTTACCTTCCCAATATAATGCCAACGTAGTACAGGGAAACAACCTGTTTTAATTAAGGAGGAATAGAATGACAGTAATCAGAAGCGCCGATGTTGAATTCCAACAGCGGTCTCCGGGTGTAAAAACAAGGCAGCTTATAAATCAGGAACGGGGTTCAGGTGCCGTCACTGTGGGTGAAGTTATTATGGCCCCCGGCTCAAGCCTTGATTTGCATACTCACAAAATTGAAGAAGCAATAATAATCGCCGAAGGGACAGCTACACTTAAATGCGGTGACGATACTCAAACTCTTGAAGTTGGTGATGCTATTCTGGCACCAGCAGCCGAAGCTCACCTACTGGCCAATAACAGCGAGAAACCAATGAGGTTTATCTTCTTCTTTCCTGCGGTTAATACGCAGCGGGAATCAGTTAATGGATAGTAATACCATAACAAATAGAAAGATTTTAATCTTTATTGACCGGAGAGAGGCAATCTAATATGAAAACAATTAGTCGTTCGAAGTGGGAACTCCTGCTTCTGTCTATTATACTTATTTCTCTATTAAGCTTTCCGGTAGCAGGCTGCAAAACACCTGCTCCAGCGCCCATCCCTGAACCGATAGTGCCATTGGCTCATCAAGAACCTTTCATATCCAGTCCTGATACAGTCCTTATGGTTCCTTATGTCAATAAGCCATGGGGCTATACCGTGTACTTTCCACAGGATTGGTATATAGAAAGCAATGTGAATTCCGATACCAAGGGAATACTGGATTTCCATGCTCCTGAACCGTATCACGGTACGCTCAATATAGAAGTCATTGATATTAAGAATATGGGACTTGAACCAGATATAGAAGTATTGGCTCAGCAGTCCCTTGAAAGTAAACAGTATCTATGGGGAGAGATTGTATTACAGGAAAACGACAGGCTGAATAATTCCTGGGATTGGTATTATACCTTCGATGGAGTACTGTGGAACTTAGACTGCCATGTACTGGTATATCTAAAGCAAACCGAGGATTCACTGTATACACTAACACTACGTACTATCAAGGAAGAACACAACGAGGATTATACATATAATTTGAACAAGATTCCCGAAGCAGTCGAATTTCATTGAGGTTGGCATCTGGGGCAGAAATAGCTTCCCCGTCCACGTAGCATCAAACGTTGAATAGGAGTACCGCAAATATAGCATGGTTGTCCCTTACGATGAGCAACCTTAAAATAAAATTGGGCGCTACCCAATTCCCCATCGGGACGAACGTATGTGTCAATACTGGCACCTTTATTGTTTACTGCCGCAGAGAGTACACTTCGTATTGAGTGGAAGAGACTACGGAAGTCTTGTCTTGACAAAGTGCTTGTTAATACCAGAGGATGAATCCCGGCATCAAAAAGTGACTCATCGGCATACATATTCCCGATACCGGCAATTATATTTTGATCAAGCAAAGCTGTTTTTATCGGAATATGGTGTTTTCTCATTAGCTTGATGAATACATCCTGCGTGAAGAATTCTGACAAGGGTTCAACTCCCAGTTTCCCAACTATAGACTCTGTGTTCTCTACTAAATAGATTACCCCGAGCCTGCGTTTATCATTAAAAACAAGCGTAGTGCAGTTCGACAGTAGAAAAAAAGCCCTGGAATACTTCCCTATTTCAGGATTAACTGTCAGGTTGCCAGTCATCCTTAAGTGTATGATAAGCGATTTATCAGTTGATAAATGAAAAATAAGATACTTGCCGCGACGTTCTAAGCGCTGCACACTTTTCCCGACTACTCTCTGTAATTCTGTTGAAGGCAAACCTTGTAGCAACTTGCTATCAAGAATATTAATTTCAACAAACTGTTGTCCAAGTACCCGTGGTAACAACTCAGTTCTGATTGTTTCTACTTCAGGTAATTCAGGCATTTAAAGGTCAGTGTAGCAATATAACAGGGATTGACTCAATATCGCTATAAATTACTATTACGAGAATTTGATTTCTTTAACGGAAAATACTTCTCAACCGTTTTACTACGGCCGACGCATGCCCTTATCTTGTCCATGATATTAAAATATGATAAACTCAAATTTCTTATAAACCGCAACACAGCATAGAATCCGAATAAATTTAACAATCTAATTATAAGTATTATAACGACTAAATGAGCGATAAATTAACTGATATACTAGATACACATAACTGGGAAAAAGGGACATTAATCCTCATCTTGCAGAAGATTCAAAAAGAATTAGGCTACATTAGTGAAGATGCAATTTCAGAAATAGCCAGACGTGCCAGAATATCAAAGAATGAGGTTTTTGGAGTAGCTTCCTTTTATTCCCAATTTCATTTCAACCCACAAGGCAAACATAACGTTAAGGTTTGCCTGGGGACATCCTGCCATGTGCAGGGTGGGCCACATATTCTGGAGGCAGTGGAACGGGAGCTTGGTATCAAGACCGGACAGACCACTGAAGACGGTAATTTCAACCTGGAGTCTGTTGCCTGTTTCGGTTGTTGTGCGCTAAGTCCGGTTATGGTAGTAGATAATACCGTATATAGCAGGATGACGACCAAAAAAGTAAAAGATATTTTAAAGTTATATCAAGAATAATGCTAAAGCTGTCTTTTGAGGAAATACAGAACAAGGCCCAAACGGAATGGAAGGATTTCTGTGCAAAGACTCGTATTCTTGTTGGTGCCGCTACCTGCGGTCGTTCGGCAGGTGCACTGAATGTACTCAATACTATTAATGAAGAGCTGACAAAGCATACTATCGACGCAGTGGTCACTCAGGTGGGATGCATCGGCTTATGCTATATAGAACCGATAATCAGTATTGCTAAGCCAAATGAGCCGTATATTTTTTATGCCTCCTTGACTCCTGAGCTCGCACAGCAAATTATTGAAGATTATCTGCTTAAAGGAAATCCTCGCCCGGATCTTGCTCTGGGAACGGTAGGCAATAAAGGGGTCAAGGACATCCCACAGCTTTTCGATTTAGCTATGCTAAAACCTCAAGTTCGTATTGTCTTGCGAAATTGCGGCTTCATTGATCCAATTAATATCAATCATTACATTGTAAATGGTGGCTATAGTGGTTTGATAAAGGCGCTCGATATGAAACCGGAGGATGTGATTGAAGAGGTGAGAAAGTCCGGATTAAGAGGGCGCGGAGGTGCCGGCTTCCCCACAGGGGTTAAATGGGGATTCTGTCGTAAAGCACCAGGTAAGGAAAAATATTTGGTCTGCAATGCCGATGAAGGAGACCCCGGTGCCTTTATGGACCGCTCCGTATTAGAAGGAGATCCTCACGCAGTCTTAGAAGGTATTCTGATTGGTGCCCATGCTATCGGAGCTACTAAAGGTTATATCTATTGCCGTGCGGAATACCCTCTGGCATTGGAGCGCTTATATATTGCTCTCGGTCAGATGAGGGAATACGGGATTCTAGGGGATAATATCCTTGGCACCGATTTCAGTTTTGATATAGAAATTAAAGAAGGAGCTGGTGCTTTCGTCTGTGGTGAAGAAACAGCACTGATAGCATCGATTGAAGGTAGGCGCGGGATACCTCGTTCTCGCCCTCCTTTCCCTGCCAACTCAGGTATCTGGGACAAACCCACTAATATTAACAATGTTGAGACGTGGGCCGATGTATCTGTAATATTACAACGAGGTGCAGACTGGTTTGCCGGCTATGGTACGGAAAACAGCAAGGGTACTAAAACCTTCTCCCTGGCTGGAAAAGTAAAGCACACCGGGCTTATTGAAGTTCCTTTAGGTACCACCCTACACCAGGTGATTTATGATATCGGGGGTGGCATAGCTGGAGACAAACGCCTTAAAGCGGTGCAAACCGGGGGGCCATCAGGCGGATTCATTCCACCCGAACTTCTGGAAACCCCTGTTGACTACGAATCCCTAACTCGACTTGGCTCTATCATGGGCTCAGGAGGCATGGTAGTTGCAGATGAAGATAATTGTATAGTCGACATGGCAAGATTCTTCCTTACGTTTACTCAATCAGAATCCTGCGGTAAATGTGCACCCTGTCGGGTGGGCACGAGGCAGATGCTCGATATTCTGGAGCGGATATGCCGGGGAGAAGGAGAAGAAGGGGACATCGAAAAACTACAGCACCTTGCTGAAACAGTCAGGGACAGCTCATTATGTGCCTTAGGTGGTACGGCACCTAATCCGGTATTAACTTCTATTCGCTACTTCCTCAATGAATATGAAGCCCATATTAAAGAGAAGAGTTGCCCGGCGATAGCTTGTAAGGAGCTCGTTTCCTACTATATAAAACCGGACAATTGCGCGGGATGCATGATTTGTCTCAGAAACTGCCCTGTTGATGCAATTAAAGGGGACAAACAGATGATTCATGTTATTGATCAGGAGAAGTGCATCAAATGCGGGACCTGCTTAGATTTTTGTCCATCTCGCTTCAGCGCTGTAGCAAAGGTCTCTGGGGTACTTCCTGATCTTCCAGAGAAGCCGATACCTATTAAAAAACAGGATCATATTTAATTTTTATAAGAAAATGGGAAATATATTATTAACTATTGATGGAAAAGAAGTTGAAGTTGAAGAGGGAGTTACAGTTTTAGAAGCAGCAAAAAAGTCTGGAATTTATATTCCCACTCTTTGCTACCAATCAAGTCTATCTCCCTTTGGAGCCTGCCGCCTCTGTATTGTGGAAATTGAAAATATGCGGGGGTTTCCCTCTTCGTGCACTACACCAGCTGCCGACGGCATGGTAGTTCATACTAACACCCCGAAAATACAAGAACTACGGCAAGGTACTTTAGAGTTGATTCTAAGTGAACATCCTTATTTTTGTACCATTTGTGAACGACTTGAGCGATGTGAATCATTTTCACCTGATATCCAGAAAACCAGTGTGGTTGCAGGCTGCCATACCTGCCCCAAGAAGGGAAAATGTGAACTGCAAAAAGTTGTAGAGTATGTTAGTCTCAATAAGTTCAGCTTGACTTACTATCCCAGGGAACTTCCAAGAATGGTGGATTCGCCCTTTATAGACCGTGACTATAACTTGTGTATTCTCTGCGGACGCTGTGTAAGAGTCTGCCACGAGTCAATAGGAGTCAGTGCCATCGCTTTTACCTACCGGGGACCAAAAGCCCTTGTGGGCACTGCGTTTGGGCGTAGTCTACAGGATTCGGGATGCCAGTTTTGTGGCGCCTGTGTTGATGCCTGTCCCTCCGGCTCACTTGTTGAAAGAGCAGCAAGATATGAAGGAGTCTGCGATAAATCGATACTTACCACTTGCCCTTATTGTGGAGTTGGTTGCCAGCTAAACCTTGAAGTTAAGAACGGAAAAGTAATAGCTTCTGTGCCCTCTGAAGACGGAGTAAATCATGGTTTAGCTTGTGTTAAAGGTCGTTTTGCCATCCGGGGACCTATTTACCACCCCAGCCGGCTTAAATCTCCTCTAATAAAGAAAGACGGAAAGTTAGAAACAGCTACCTGGGAGGAAACTGAAAACCTGATAGCTGGTAAATTACCCAGTTATAAAGGAGATAATTTTGCACTTATCTGCTCATCAACATGCACTAATGAAGAGTATTACGTCGCACAAAAGTTCACCCGTGTGGTGATGAACAGCAATAATATAGACCACAAGTCATATCGCCAATCACATTCCCCTTCTGTCCTTAGCTTAAAGCAAAGCTTTGGCAGCCCGGGGATGACAAACTCGCTTAATGAGATAGGCGATGCTGCCTGTATATTGCTCATTGGCAGCAATGTCTCAAGCGATAATCCTATTATTAGAGCAGAAATAAAGAGAGCAGTAGACAAAAGAGCAAAATTTATCATAGTAAATCCACAAAGTATCGACTTATGTCGTTTTGCATATAGCTGGTTGCAGATTCTTCCGGGAAGTGATATCGCCTTCTTTATGGGCATGATGCGCGTTATTGTAGACGAGAATCTGGCTGATTGGCCATTTATTGAGGAGCGCTGTGATAATTTCGATGCTTTTAAAGAAGCACTTAATACTATAACTCCGGATTTTGTGGAAAAGACTACTGGTATTTCCTGGCAACAGATAATTGAAACAGCAAGAACTTATGCCAAGCAAAAACCAGCTGTAATTCTTTATGGAACAGGAATAACTCAACATATCAATGGCATAGATAATGTACTTACCCTGTGCAACCTCGCCATGCTGACTGGAAATTTGGGCAAACCATCCTCAGGAATCTTTCCGTTAGAGGGGGAAAATAATGCACATGGTGCTGGTGATACAGGAGCTACGGCAGATTTTTACCCTGGCTATCAACCTGTAAATACTGAGACAAGCAAGTCTGAGTTTGAAAAAGCCTGGGATTGTACCCTCAATTCAAAACCAGGATTGACATTCAGCGAGATTTTCAATGCTGGTGACCAACAGCAAATAAAGGCACTGTATTTAATTGGCAATCCAATTTTCAACCAGCCTCTTCCTGACAACTTGAGACAGCGGTTGGAAAAATTAGAAATTCTAATTGTTCAAGATTGCTTCCCTTCTGAGATATCTCAGCTAGCCGATGTTATATTACCAACATCAACTTTTGCTGAAAAGGATGGTACCTTCACCAGCGCCGAGCGGAAAGTACAGCGAGTAAGAAAAGTCATAGAGGCTATTGGTAATTCCAGGCCCGATTGGCAGATCATATGCCAGCTTGCAGAAAAAATGGGGGCTAAAGGATTTAACTTCGATCAACCATCCCAAATAATGGAAGAAATCACTACTATCATACCTGACTATAATGGAATCACTTATAAGAAGTTAGAGGGTGGTGGTTTACAGTTGCCCTGCACAGATAAAGACCACGGGGGAACGCAAATTCTTTATGGTGATAAATTCGCTAATGGTAAAGCAATTTTTTCAGCTACAAAATATAAACCCCCGACTGAGTTGCCGGATGAAAATTACCCCTTAACGCTTATCACTGGATGCAGTTTATATCATTTATACACTAAGGTTCTTACTTCTAAGGTGAGAGGTCTTGAAGCTCTTAGCACGGAGGAAACGGTAGAGATAAATCCATATGATGCTACTAATCTGGGGATTACTGATGGTGACGCAGTAAAAGTAATTTCACGCCGGGGAGAATTAACCGTTTGTGCTAAAGTTACTGAAGTTGTAGCATCAGGCATCGTAAGCATGAATATCCATCTGGCTGAAAGCTTGATTAACCCAGTAATAGATCCTGCTTCTGGAATCCCTGAATTTAAGATATGCACGGTGAAGATAGAGAAAACGTAGCTGGAGAATAAATGTATCGAGTCGTATCCAAAGAAAAATTGGTTTCTAATTTTTATACCCTGGTAGTGGAAGCTCCAGATGTAGCCAGGAAAGTCCAACCTGGACAATTCGCTATTATCAGGAGTGACGAACATGGGGAGCGCATTCCGCTAACCATTGCTGATTGGGATAGAGAGAAAGGCACAGTAACAACTATTTTCCTTGAAGTAGGCAAGACTACAAATAAGTTAGCTCAGCTTCAAGCTGGTGATTCGTTGATTAACTTTGTTGGGCCTTTAGGGCTACCTGTAGAAATAAATTACTTTGGCAGGGTGATTTGCGGTGGTGGATGCTACGGGATTGCCGCCATATTGCCGGAGATTAGAGCGTTGAAGGAAAAAGGGAACGAAGTTATCTCCATAATTGAGGCAAGGCATAAAAGTTTTCTCTACTGGCAAAAAAAGTTAGAACAATTTAGCGACCAGGTGATAGTAACCACAGGTGATGGCTCTTATGGCCATAAAGGCTGGGTCCCTGACCAATTAAAGGAGATGCTGGAAGGGGGAAATAGATTAGACAGGGTTTTTGCTCATGGCTGCCCTTTCATGATGATGCTCTGTTCCGAAGCGACAAAACCCTTCAATGTTAAGACTATAGTGAGTCTTAATCCAATTATGGTTGATGGGACTGGTATGTGCGGGGCCTGTCGAGTTTCTATAGGAGGCGAGACGAAATTCGCCTGTGTGGATGGGCCAAACTTCGATGGACATGAAGTTGATTGGGATTTATTTATCAATCGTAAGCATAGCTACCTTGATGAGGAAATGGAATCATTAGAACCTTGGTAAGCAGAAATAGCGATAAGGTAAAAGGTAATGGCTGAAAAGAGTAAGATAAATTTAAGTCGAATGCCTATGCCTAAACAAAAGGCAGAGGTAAGGAATAGAAACTTCAATGAAGTAGCCTTGGGATATACTGAAGAGCAGGCGTCAGAGGAAGCAAAGCGATGCCTTCAATGTAAAAAACCCCTGTGCAAAACAGGTTGTCCGGTCGATGTAGATATACCGGAATTCATAAAGGCACTACAAGACGGAGATATGCCACAAGCGGTTAGAATACTAAAAAGGAAGAATAGTCTTCCCGGGATTTGTGGAAGAGTTTGTCCCCAAGAATCACAGTGTGAAATGAAATGCGTTCTGGCTAGAAAAGGAGCTGCTATAGCTATCGGCCGTTTAGAACGATATGTTGCCGACTGGGAACGAGCCAACACTGAAGCTGTTGAAAAGCAGAATAATGGTGTGAAGGCTACAGAAAAAAGGGTAGCCATTGTCGGATCGGGACCAGCAGGTTTAACCTGCGCTGCTGACCTGGCGAAGCGAGGGTTTAAGGTCACTATTTTCGAGGCACTTCATACTGCTGGTGGAGTACTTATCTATGGAATTCCCGAGTTCAGGCTGCCAAAAAGTATCGTCGAAAAGGAAATTGATTACGTAAAGTCCCTCGGTGTAGAAATAAGACTTGACTGGGTAATAGGCAAGATCGCCACTGTGGATGAATTATTGGATACCGGCTATGACGCTGTGTTTTTAGCCCCGGGCGCAGGGGCTCCAATGTTTTTAAATATACCAGGCGAAAATCTTAGTAACATTTATTCTGCCAATGAATTTCTCACTCGTGTAAATCTGATGAAGGCTTATCTCTTTCCTGAATACGATACCCCTATAAAGATAGGTAAAGAGGTAGTAGTTATAGGTGGTGGAAATGTGGCTATGGACGCTTCCCGCTGTGCCCTGAGGCTTGGCGCTGGTAAAGTCTATATCATTTATCGCCGTTCCAAGATAGAGATACCAGCCAGAGCTGAAGAAAGAGAAAATGCAGAAGAGGAAGGCATCATCTTCAAATATCTAACAAACCCTACAAGATTCTTTGGCGATGAACAGGGTAGAGTGACAGCAATGGAATGTATTGAAATGGAGCTTGGCGAAGCTGATGAAAGTGGTCGACGGCGTCCTATACCTAAGCCGGGTACTGAGTTCATTATAGATACCGATGTAGCAATAATCGCTCTAGGTACCACGCCAAATCCAATTATTCCCTCAACAACCGGAGGACTTGAACTTACAAGGCGGGGCACAGTTAAAACCGATATTTTAACCGGTAGGACAAGTAGAGAGAGGATATGGTGTGGAGGTGATATGGCGACTGGAGCAGCTACTGTGATTAGTGCTATGGGGGCAGGAAAACGGGCTGCCAGCGATATTGATTCTTATTTTAATAAATAAATGGCTAGGTCATATCACGCCAATTCTTACCCATCTTGATAGTTATCTTTAACGGCACAGATAATTGAATAGCTTCTGACATAAGTCGTGTTGCCATCTCTCTCATCTCTCCTGCTTCTTTTTCGGGAACTTCGAACAAAAGTTCATCGTGAATCTGTAAAAGCAGTTTGCTCTTCAAACTGCGTTTTTTCATTTCTTTATATATATTAAGCATAGCAACTTTAATAATATCGGCAGAGGTACCCTGTACAGGGGCATTAATGGCCATACGTTCTGCAGACTCTCTAATCATCCTGTTTGACGAGTTTATTTCAGGTATAAACCTTCGTCTCCCCAGTATGGTCTGTACATAGCCGAGTTCCCTCGCCTGCTTCTTAGTCTCCTCAAGATATTTTTTCACATCCGGATATCTCTCAAAATACAACGAAATGAACCTGGCAGCTTCTTCCCGACTAATCCCGGTCGCCTGTGCCAGTCCATAATCACTCATACCATAAATAACCCCAAAGTTAATCGCCTTGGCATTACGGCGCATCTCCGTAGTAACCTCGTCTATTGAAACACCCAGTATCTTTGAGGCTGTGATACTATGGATATCCTCGTCATTATTAAAACTGGCTATCAGCGCTGTATCTTTAGAAAGATGCGCCAGAGCCCTGAGATCGATTTGTGAATAGTCGGCACTAAGGAGAAACGAACCAACAGGAGCGATAATTGCCTGTCTTATTTGGCTCCCTAACGCGCTCCGTATCGGGATATTTTGCAGGTTTGGATCGCTCGATGAAAGTCTCCCGGTAGTAGTACCAGTCTGGTTTAATGTAGTATGAATTCTCCCGGTAACGGGGTCTACCAATGCAGGTAAGGCATCAACGTACGTTGATTTAAGCTTAGCTAGCTGACGATACTGTAAAACAAGCTCCGTTATGGGATGTACACCCTGCAATGCTTCTAATACCGAAGCCTCGGTTGAAAAACTCTTCTTTCCTCTATTAAACTGTGGTAACTTCAATTCTTCAAACAATACTTTCCCTAGTTGCTTAGTCGAATTAATGTTAAATTCATGCCCTGCACAGTTATATATTTCCTTCTCCAGTTTTACCAGCTCTTTGCCAAAGGTAAGAGAGGTAGTATGCAACAACTGAACGTCAATGGCTATTCCCTTTCTCTCCATCTCTGCCAACACCGGCACTAATGGCAGTTCCAGCCCGTTGAATAACTGCCATAATTCGTTCTGATGAAGTTCTTTCTTGAGAATATCATGTAATTTCCATATAGCATCTAAGCCGGCAGCTGCACAGTTTTCAATCTGTTCGGTATCGGGTTCTGTTGCCGGTTTTTGTCTATTGTTTGTTTTAAATAGCTTTTCAACAGATAACATCTCTAAGCCAAGCTTTGTAAACGCTATCGACTCAAGCGCCAGGTTTTTTTCTCCCAGCAGATAAGCTGCAAGCTTCAGGTCAAAATTTAAGTTTTGTAAGCTAATCCCATAACGGGCAAGTGCAACAGAGAGACTTTTCCCGTCATAAGAAATCTTAGCTATATTAGTGCTTTCTAAGAACGGCTTCAGCCGTATAATCTCGGAGAGAGGTATCTGCGCAGAGCTACTTAAATTATATTGTGGCAAAGGAAGGTAATAATATTTGTCTGGAGATGGAGATAGCGCAATAGCTTCCAGAACATCTATCGTAGAGTTATTATTTTTCCTTTTTGTATTATGTGAAAAGATACCCAGAATAGCTATTTCACTCACTTTTTCCAATTGGTCGACAAGTCTTCCCAGAGCCTCTTCTGAGTTCAACAGCTCACAGGAAGGTTTTATCAGCCGGCTTTGGGTTGAAATTGCAGTATCAAGAAATTGAGGCAATCTCGGTAGTAACCTTGTAAACTCAAGTTCCTGGAAAAGATTCACTGCTTGCTCTCTGTTAAAATTAGCTACCTGGCAATCTTCCAGGCTTAATTCAACAGGGACTTCCTTGATTATAGTAACCAGCTTCTTACTTTTAAAGGCGTCGGCTTCATTCTCTAACAACGCTTTCTGTAATTTATCCGGCGTTATTTCATTAATATGAGCGTATATTTCTTCCAGATTACCATATCTCTGTAGTAGTTTAGCAGCAGTTTTATTTCCAATACCTGGTATACCTGATATATTGTCTGAAGTATCACCTGTCAGGGCTTTAAAATCCACTACTTGTTCAGGAGCAACTCCATATTTTTCCTTTACAGCCTCTGAATCATAAAGAAAGGTATCATTAAAACTCCGCCTTGGCATATAAGCTCTGATACCTGACAATAGCAACTGTAAAATATCATTATCTCCGGTAACAATGATTGTCTCAATTCCCTTCTCTACAGCCTTATTGCTTAAAGTACCAAGGATATCATCAGCCTCATAACCATCAACTTCAAAAACAGGGATATTAAAAACTCTGACCAAATTGTGGACTCGAGTTATCTGGCTAATAAGTTCGTCTGGTGTCTTTTTACGTTGTGCTTTATATGCTTCAAATATTTTGTGACGAAATGTTGGACCGGGTCTATCAAAAGCAATTGCCCAGTATTCTGGTTTGAACTCCTCAAGAACTTTGAGTAAGGTGCTTGCAAATCCATATACTGCATTGACCATCTCCCCAGTACTGGGTACTGTAAGAGGAGGTAGAGCATGGAATGCACGGTGAACGAGAGCATTACCATCTAGGAGCAGTAACAGCGGTTTATGATTGTTATTTTCCTTCATTTTATCCCCGGGTTATCCCCTATAGCTCCAAAAAATAGAATTATTAGCTCTCCCTTTTTAGAAGTATAGCACTTAACACAAACACTAAGCTTACTGTTGATATTCGAAGTGGAATCTTTATATATAGTAATTCATCATGGTATGCATTTAAAGAAATTGTCGCTCAGTATCAAGCTATATCTCAAATATTTTTCTTTATGAATTCTTCGTTTTAGCTACAAACAGTCATAATTTCTTGAATCCTTATTAATTAGCATGATATGCTCATAGTCAAGATGCAAAGTAATTTTATTTCAATATCTGAGCTGAGTTCAGAGGAGCTGAACTTGATTCTGAAAGAAGCTCTAGCCATGAAACAAAAGAGGACTTCTAATCTGCTTAAAGGAAAATCCCTGGCTTTACTGTTTGAGAAACCTTCCCTGCGAACCAGACTTAGCTTTGAAATGGCTATGAAACAGTTAGGTGGAGATGCTATCTATTTATCTCCACAGGAGGTAGGGATGGGGAAACGAGAATCCATACCGGATGTAGCTCGTGTACTCAGCCGTTACGTTGATGGAATTGCCGCTCGTACATTCTCACATCATACTTTATTAGTCATGGCTGAATATGCATCTATACCTGTAGTAAATGCCCTTTCTGACCTGGAACATCCATGTCAATCACTGGCAGATTTACTAACAATACAGGAGAAAAAAGGGAAACTGAAGGGATTGAGTCTGGCATATATTGGTGATGGTAATAATGTTTCTAACAGTTTGTTACTGGCAAGTTCACTTGCTGGCATGGATTTTTGTATTGCGTCACCGCCTGGTTATGAAATCGATAAAGATATATTGAACCAATCCCTGAAATTCGCCGCTGAAAATGGGGGGAAAATCAACTTAACAGAGGACCCTGCACAAGCAGTTAAGGATGCTGATATAGTCTATACCGATGTGTGGGTAAGTATGGGACAGGAAAGTGAGGCAAAAAAGCGGCACTCGGTATTCGCTGAATACCAGATAACTGATAAGTTATTATCCTTGGCCAGAAAAAGTGTTTTATTTATGCACCCACTTCCAGCTCATCGTGGTGAGGAGATCGCCCCAGAAATATTGGATAGTCCTCATTCGATTGTATTTGATCAAGCTGAGAACAGACTATATGCTCAGAAGGCAATCCTCGCCAGGCTGCTGCTAACTAACAGTTCTAAAGTAACAGCGCTATGACAAATGCGATTGTAGCCATTGTTGGGAGAACCAACGTAGGCAAATCTACGTTGCTTAACCGGTTAGCTGGCCAACGAAAAGCAGTAGTTGCAGACTCAGATGGCATTACCCGTGACCGTGTTCTGGCGTCGATATCGTGGCAAGGTCAGGAGCTAACGTTAATTGACACAGGAGGCTGGCAAAGCAAACCAGCATCAGCACTTGAGGATAAAGTTCAAAAACAGGTGGAACTGGCTATAGCACAAGCAGATGTTATCATCATGGTGATGGATGCCCGAGATGGAGTAATAGCTTCTGATGAAGAGGTGATAGATGCACTGCGGAGTAGCAATAAACCGGTGGTGCTGGCAGTAAATAAAGTAGATTCAACCAATCAATTATTTCAGATAGGAGACTTTATACGTTTGGGTATTGGCACCCCTATAGCCATTAGTGCCTATCATAATCTGGGGATAACCGACCTTATGGAGGCTGTTGTTCCTCTATTACCTTCTCCAACTGTTAGTGCTACGAAATCTTCAGAGGTAAAATTAGCAATAGTAGGCCGTCCTAATGTAGGTAAATCCACATTACTGAACACCCTCTTAGGCATGGAGAGAGTAATCGTACATAATGCCCCAGGGACTACCAGAGACGCCATCGATGTGGAAATTAACTGGGATAATAAAAAAATGACGCTCATTGATACCGCAGGCATCAAGCGACAGGGTAAAATTAGTAGTAGTGTAGATTTCTATAGCTTTATTCGTGCCATTCAGGCTATAAACAGAGGAGATATCGCCCTGCTGGTAATTGACGCTACCGACTTCATTACTGTTCATGACATGCATATAGCTAATTATGTTAAGGAAGCGTGGAAAAGCATGGTGTTGATAGTGAATAAATGGGATTTAATACCCCCAGAGAAACGTCAGCAATTCAAACTATACTTAGAAGAACGAACCAGATTTATGTCTTACGTACCTATCCTATATATCTCGGCTCAGTTAAAACTCAATACAGGCAAAATCCTGCCCACAGCGTATAAGGTATGGCAGGAAAGACATAAAATAATATCAAACTCAGATGTTGATACAGTAATAAATAAAGCCTTTGAAAGATATCCTCCCCAACATGTAGGGTTAAAACAACTTTATATCTTTCATGCCCGCCAAGACAGTAGCAGGCCCACTACCTTTATATTAGAAGTAAATAATCCACGACTGGCATACACCTCCTATCGGAGGTATCTTGAAAAACAGCTGCGTAGTAATTTCCCCTTCAGTGGTTCTCCACTACGTCTTTCCTTTATAAGAGCTGGTAATAAGAATAAGAGAATAATTGAGGCAGTGAAAGCATGATAGTACTTAAATTGATTATTGTATTAGTTATTGCTTACCTTCTGGGATCTATTCCTTGCGGACTAATAATAGGAAAGCTCATGAAAGGTATAGATATCAGACAATATGGAAGCGGTAAGACAGGTGGTACAAATGTAATGCGTACCACGGGAGCCAAATCGGGTATTATAACTCTGCTCATCGATGGAGCAAAAGCTGGTCTGGCAGTTTTGTTAGCTCAGGTGATCATAGGCGATTCAAGCATAGTGCTCGGTAATATTTCTATTAACTGGCAAGTGGCTCAAATCATGGCTGGCATAGTTGCGATAGCAGGACACAATTGGCCTGTATTCGCCCAATTTCGGGGAGGTCGTGGAGTAGCTGCCTATTTCGGAACAATGTTTATCATGTCTCCGCTTGCAGCCGCTGGAGGAGTAATTGTACTGGTTATCCTGGCTCGGAAAACCAGACATATGTCGACTGGTTCTATTTTTGGAGCTATCTGTAGCTGGTGTATAACATTGCTCCTGACACTCCTTTATGGAAATCCTGCTGTCTACCTACTTTATAGCTCATTGATTGTGCTGCTAATTATCTATCAGCATAGAGACAATATCAGGCGCTTGAGGCAAGGTACTGAGCGCTGTTTATGATAAAATATATAGCCACAAGCTATGACCAAAGCAACTATTATCGGCAACACCTCATGGGGAAACACTTTAGCTTCTATCATAGGCAACAATGGAATTGAAGTAAGCTTATGGGCTCGCACCCCTGATAAGGCTAAAGAGATAAATAAAAACGCTCGTAGCTATTCTTCCACCAGTAATATTGCTGAAGCACTAAATAAGTCAGAACTTATACTCTGGGTAGTACCCTCACAGAGATTAAGAGAGAATGTATCTCTCGCCAGTCAATATTTAAAGCCATCTATGTTGCTGATTAGTGCCGCTAAAGGCCTGGAAATAGACACTGGTAAGAGAATGTCGCAGATAATAGCAGAGGAGATTCCGTCAGCTCTTGAAAAGCAGATATGTGCACTCTCAGGACCTAATCTAGCCAAAGAAATTGGTCGGGGATTACCTGCTGCAGCTATGATAGCTTCTCAGGACATAGCAGCAGCTGAAAGAGTACGCGACTTAATAAACTCACCTAAGTTCTTACTTTTTCCAACTAGCGACATTACAGGTGTGGAGCTAGGAGGGGCTTTAAAAAACATTGTTGCTTTAGGAGCAGGCATGATAGATGGTCTGGGATTGGGAGACAATGCTAAAGCTGCATTTGTGACCTGGAGCTGGGAGGAAGTTATTTCTCTGGGAGTAGCCCTTGGAGCTCAAGTTGAAACATTCTATGGGCTTTCAGGACTAGGTGATTTTGTAGCCACCTGTATCAGCAATCTAAGTCGAAATCACCATGTGGGATTCGAATTAGCCAGAGGCCGGCCCTTGAAGGAAATAATCGATTCTATGTCGCAGGTAGCCGAAGGAATCTATACATCAAAGGCAATTCACAAGTTAATTCCAAAGTTACGTTTGGAAATACCCATCATTAATCTTATTTACCGGATTCTCTTTGAAAAGCTGACAGCAAGTGAAGCATTTCTTGACTTCGATAAGCTAAAAGTAAATGCCTGTAACTTTAAAACTCAAACTCAGGGTAATCGTGCCTTAGGTAATTTATTAGCCAACTCCTGAAAGATATGGCGTTGCTCCTTATCCAAATGTTCTGGAGTAACCACAATGATTCGTGCAAACTGATCTCCTCTTCCTCTCCCTTTAAACTGTGGTAATCCTTTCCCTTTTATACGGAAAATCTTCCCGCTCTGTGTACCTGCCGGTATACGGAGCTTTACCTCTCCATCCAGAGAAGGTAATGCAATCTCATCACCTAATGCAGCTTGGCTAAAGTTGATAGCTGACTCACAGAGAATATCAGCGCCTTCCCTTTTAAATACTTCGTGTGGCTCTACTGAAACATCTACATAAAGAGAACCAGTTATCCCTCCCAATGAACCAACGTCTCCTTCCCCACTAAGTTTTACTTGATGCCCAGTATCTACTCCGGCAGGAACTTCCACTTCAAGTTTACGTTTTACCTCTACCCTACCATGCCCATGACACTGAGAACATGGGTTTGTTATTATACTGCCACTTCCTTTACACCGTGGACAAGGCGAAACATGACTAAAGCGACCGAAAAGGCTCTGCTGTACCCTTCTAACCTGTCCAGTACCCCGACATTCAGGACATTTCTCAGGGTTTGTACCTGCTTCACTACCAGTACCGTGACATATAGGACAATACTCGATACGATGTATCTCGATTTCTTTCTTACAGCCAAATGCTGCTTCCATAAAAGTAAGAGAGATATGAGCCCTCAGATTATCTCCGTTTTGTGAAGCACTCCTGGTAGCTCCTCCAAATGAAGTTCCGGTAAAACCACCAAAAAACGACTCAAAGATTTCCCCAAGGTCTCCAAAACCCGAGAACCCTTCCATGCCTCCCATATCTACCCGACCATATCGGTTATATGTATCTCTCTTCTCAGAATCAGAGAGAACCTGATAAGCCTCGCTTATCTCTTTGAATTTCTCAGCCGCATCCGGACCTTGATTATGATCTGGGTGGTATTGAAATGCTAACTTACGAAAAGCCTTTTTTATTTCATTTTCACTGGCAGATCGAGACACTCCCAGTACTTCATAATAATCTCTCTTAATAGCCATGCTCACTTTACCCCAATCTTATAATTATAGTACCTTTAGTTCTATACTGACAACTTCTATACGTATAGCGCTGCTTGCAACTACAATTAAATTAAACCCTTTGTTCATAAAATGATAAAATTAACCTGTCTATGAAACAAAATCTCAAGGAAGTATTAGGGAACTACCAAAAAAGAAAAAATATTGATGCAGGTCTCACTCCTTCTGCAGTACTCCTCCCTATATACTATAAAGAAGAGCAAATCTATATTCTGTTCACTCAGAGAAGCAATTTGGTGTTGCATCATAAGGGACAGATTTGCTTTCCTGGTGGTAACTATGAACATAGTGATACCAGCCTTCTTCAGACTGCTTTAAGAGAAACTGAGGAAGAAATAGGGTTAAAAGCGGAGGATGTAGAAATACTGGGAGAATTGGACGATATCAATACTACCTCCAGCGGCTATGCTATTTCTCCATTTATTGCCCTTATTCCTCATCCTTACCAGTTCAAGATCAATCCCCAGGAGATAACTCGTATGTTTTCTGTACCATTATCCAAATTAATGGACAACACCACTCTTAAATACGGGTATACGGGCCATGAAGATCAACAACATGCTAGCTTCTACTATGAATACGGAGAACATATTATCTGGGGAGTTACAGCCAGGATATTGTGTCAATTCCTTGGATTGTTAAAACCAGAGAGTGGAGCTTATATTTGATCATTTGTTATCTTTGGCTTTAATTTTAATTGTTCTCGGTTTAGCTTCTTCAGCTTTAGGAATACTGATAGTTAATATGCCATCTTCCATTATGGCATCAGCTTTATCAATCTTAATCCCACTGGGAAGGGTAAAGCTACGACAGAAGTTACCATACCGTCTTTCCTGGTATAAATAATCACCGTCCTTAGCTTCCTCTTCATTCTTGAATTCTCCTTTTAGAGTTAAGACATTTTCGTTGATATCAACACTGACATCATCTGAATTAAGTCCTGCTAAAACAGCCTTTACCTTTACTGCATCTTGAGTCTGATAGATATCGACTCTAGGGGCAAGCGTTTCAGTAAAATCAGAAGAATGGCCGGATGTCTTTACCACGCTGTCTTCAAATAATCTGTCCATGGCCTGTCTTAGGCTCACCATCTCTGAAAAAGGATTGTATCTTATTATGCTCATATTTTTTCCTCCAATTTAATAGTATAAGCTCCACTCCTGTATTGAACATTATTTTAAATAAAGTTAAAATATTTGTCAAGTTTTCTAATTAACTTGACAAATTATCGTAGTTATTTATACAATTATCATAATACTAATATTTAGGTAACACCAAAGATGGCAGAAAAGGATTATTATAAAATACTGGGTGTAAACAAAAACGCTACGGAAAAGGAAATTAAGCAGGCGTATCGTAGCTTAGCTCGTAAGTATCATCCTGATATAAATCCAGGAGATAAAGCTTCAGAGCAAAAGTTTAAAACTATAAACGAAGCCTACGAAGTCCTCTCTAACAAAGATAAACGTCAAAAATATGATCGATTCGGCGACCAGTGGCAATATGCCGACCAATTTGCCAAAGCCGAAGAAGCTAATAATGTGCGTGCTGCCGGAAACAGACAAAGAGGTCAACAATTTAGCAACTTCGGTGATATTTTCAGTGACCTCTTTGGCAACCTGAATACAGATGCAGCAGGTCATCCACAGCATGGTCAGGATATATACTCCTCTATAGAACTAACCTTAGAAGAAGCTAGTCGGGAGCAGACACGTACAATACAACTGCAAGAGCAAATATTATGTGCCGCTTGTGGAGGAACCGGTAAGGTTTCTAAGCGGCGTTGCGGTATCTGCCATGGATCAGGAAGAACTGAAAGTCTGAAGCGCATTGAGGTTAAAATACCTCGAGGGGTGAAAGATGGCTCGAAAATTCGCATTGCCCAGCAAGGTCAAGAAGGTTACGCTGGTGGGCTAAAAGGAGATCTATACCTGACAGTAAAAATCTCCCCACATCGATTTTTTGAGCGTAAGGGAGATGACCTTTATACTGAGATATCTGTTCCTTTAAGTACTATGTTGCTGGGAGGTGAAGCACAAGTACCAAGCCTGAATGGCAATCTAGTGCTTAAAATCCCTGCAGAGACTCAAAACAGTAAGGTTTTTCGTCTACTGGGAAAGGGCATGCCCCACTTAGGCACAGATAAATATGGCAGCCTGTTCGCCAAAGTAAAAGCAATCCTGCCAACAAACTTAACAAAAGAAGAGAGGCAACTATTCGAGCGCCTGCAATCTCTCAGACCAGTATAAAGCGAGGTAGAAATTCAATGAATCCAAATTCAGAGCCAAGATACGTTATAAGTATAGCCGCAAGGATATTAGGAACAGAGGCTCATGTACTACGTTATTTTGAGAAGCTCCAATTAATACAGCCAAGACGTTCCAGCGGCAACATCCGTCTTTATTCCCAGGATGACATAGACCACTTACGTTATGTTAAAACATTGATGTGTGATCTGGGAGTTAATCTGGCTGGAGTAGAAGTAGCACTACACTTGATGGAAAAAATGGAAGAGTTACAACAACAATTAGATCTGAAAGAAAGCATAATTCAGCGACTTATGGGAATTGAAGTAGCTGAGGAACTCGATATAGAGTTCCGGGAGGAATAACAAATAATGGAAAAGGGAATAGGAAATCTAACCCCAGAAAAATTCACCGAACAGGCTCAGCAAGTTTTAACGGCATCGCAGGAATTAGTTAGACGCTATCACCATAACCAGTGGGATGTTGAGCATGTTCTGTTAGCTTTGCTTGAACAAGAGAAAGGTATTACTAAGGATATACTACTGGAGCTGGGCCTAGATATAAACATCATAAGAAGCCGTATAGACGAAATACTTGAGTCATTTCCCAAAGTGGCCTATGAGGGAACCCAAATCTTTGCGACGCAACGAATACCACAGTTACTTGAAAACGCTCGAGAGGAAGCCGATAGATTTAAAGATGAACTCATTAGCACCGAGCACCTGTTTATTGCCATTGTCAATGAAGGCAGAGGAGAATCCTTTAAAATCCTGAATGACTATGGAATAAACCAGGAAAAAGTCTACCAGGTACTCCGTAAAATTCGCGGCTCTCATAGAGTTACTGACCGTCAGGCGGAGAGTAAATATCGATCACTGGAGAAATATGGACATGACCTTACTGAATTGGCTCGTCAGGGAAAATTGGACCCGGTTATCGGCAGGGAACAAGAAGTTAAAAGAGTAATACAAATATTATCACGTCGTACCAAGAATAACCCTGTGCTTATAGGTGAAGCTGGAGTAGGTAAAACAGCTATCGCTGAAGGGCTGGCTCAGAAAATTGCTTCGGAAGATGCTCCGGATTCATTGAAAGAAAAGAAGGTAGTCGCCTTGGATATGGGCTCGCTGGTAGCAGGGAGTAAATTCAGAGGGGAGTTTGAAGAAAGGCTTAAAGCGATTCTGGAGGAAATTCGACACTCGACTGGAGAGGTTATCCTGTTCATAGATGAACTTCACACTGTGGTAGGAGCTGGAGCTGCTGAAGGAGCAGTAGATGCCAGTAATATGTTAAAACCAGCTCTAGCTCGTGGTGAGCTACAGTGTATAGGAGCTACCACTCTGGACGAATATCGAAAACATATTGAAAAAGATGCAGCTTTAGCCAGGCGTTTTCAACCAGTTTTTATAGGTGAGCCTGATATTGAATCAACTATAGAGATGTTGAGAGGATTACGGCCCAGATATGAATCACATCATAAGGTAAAAATAGAAGATTCAGCTTTAGTAGCTGCTGCGAAACTAAGTCAGCGCTACATCTCTGACAGATTCCTTCCGGATAAAGCAATCGACCTCATTGATGAAGCAGCTAGTAAGCTACGCATTGAGATGGAGAGTGCTCCTGAAGAGGTTAAGAATCTTGATTTAGAAATAAAGCGCTTGCATGATGAGGAAGAGGCAGCTTCACAAAGGCAAGATTATCAGAGAGCAGCCGAACTTAAAACAGAAAATGCTCTAAAAGAAGAGCAATACAACAAAGCTAGACTGCAGTGGCAACAGGAAAAAAAGATAGATGGAAAGGTTGATGAAGAAGATGTAGCAAAGCTCATTTCCGAGTGGACCGGAATACCCAGTTCACAGATGCTTGAGACCGAGACAGAGAAATTAATAAACATGGAAGAAAAACTACATCGGAGAATGGTAGATCAGGATGAGGCAGTTATCGCTGTCTCTAATGCTATCAGACGTGGTAGGGCTGGACTGAAAGATCCCAAGCGTCCTATTGGAAGCTTCATCTTCCTTGGGCCAACAGGTGTTGGAAAGACAGAGCTTGCTCGTGCTCTGGCGCGCTTTCTTTTCAATGATGAAAACACAATGGTCAGACTTGATATGTCAGAATATATGGAGAAACACACCGTATCACGCCTTATTGGTGCGCCACCCGGTTATATAGGATATGAAGAAGGGGGACAATTGACTGAAGCGGTAAGGCGCCGTCCTTATCGGGTAATCCTGCTTGATGAAATAGAGAAAGCTCATCCTGATGTATTCAATATACTTCTTCAGCTACTTGAAGATGGCAGACTTACAGATAGTCACGGGAGAACGGTAGACTTTAAGAATACAGTTATTATAATGACCAGTAATTTAGGGACCGAAGGACTACAGCAAATGGATATTGGCTTCCGTCATAAGGCAGGTAATGGGGAAAATAAGATGAAGGGAGAAATCGAAAATGCTCTAAAGAGGACCTTCCGCCCTGAGCTAATTAATAGAATTGATGACGTCATTATATTCAATCCACTAAGTAAGGAGGATTTGAATAGTATTGTAGACTTGTTAATCCATGAGGTAGAGATACGTCTAGGTGAGCGAAGTATTAAGCTTGAGATAAATTCCGAAGCTCGAGATTGGTTAGTTAAAAAGGGGTATGATCCCGTATATGGGGCACGTCCTTTACGTAGGGCTATACAAAGGTATATAGAAAATCCACTTTCAAACAAAATAATACAAGGGGTTTTTAAGGAAGGGGACCGTGCTGTTATTCAAACAAAGGGAGAAGAATTAGATATTATTATTGCGCCAGAATAGTATTTTCAGGATATAATACCCGAGCGTGCAAATAAAAGCGACTAAGAGAGAAGCCCTGATAGGTGGTTTGTCTCTGGCGATTACCTTAGCTTTATGTGTTTTCATCATTCAGCATAGAAGCTATATAGGGCAAATAGCTAATTGGGGCTATCTGGGATGTTTCGCCATTAACCTCCTTTCCAGTGCTACATTTGTTATTCCTGGTTTTGGACCAATAATAACATTCACGCTTGGTGGAGTATTACATCCTGCAGTAGTTGGAGCAGTTGCCGGTATTGGTGAAGCTGCCGGTGCTGTTGTTGCCTATTTCACTGGTTATAGCGGGAGAGGATTATTCCGTACTTGGGATACTACCCTCCAGGTTAAGATTTCCCGCGTATTGAGCCGTCATGGGTCTAAGGCGGTTTTCTTCATGGCTTCGTTAATAAACCCTCTCTATTATCCTTTTGCAGCATTTATGGGGATGTCACGGTTCAGGTTCACTAGGTTCCTATTAATGACATGGGCAGGACGAACGATTAAAAATATGGCCCTTGCCTATCTTGGATACCTTGGCTTACGATCAATCATGGCTTTTTTAGGCCTGAACTTCTAAGTTGAGCATCTTAAAATTAGCTGATATACTTTGCATAGGGTGGGGCTGTAGCTCAATTGGGAGAGCGCCTCAATGGCATTGAGGAGGTAAGGGGTCCGAATCCCCTCAGCTCCACCAATTTTGAAATTATCCTCAAAAACCGGCAAGATTCTTTTCACCGACCAAAAACCAGCTTCAAATTTTAGTTCGAATCCCCTTTGGTCGATTTTTCAGCTTTTGCTTTTAGAGGATTATAGTTGGAGTTAAATGTAATATTCACTCAAATTAGTATATTCGAAGAATAGCGTAGCCAAGAAAATGAAGCAAGTTCCAGAAGGGTATCTCATTATAGGGATCGACCCTCATAAAAAGAGGCATGCTGCAGTGGCGATTACCCAGGAGTTCACAGTACATGATAGGTACAAATTCGACAACACACGTGAAGGACTGGACAGCATGATGGGTCGCGCCTGGCTAAAAATGGCTAGCGCCGGCTGCCACGGAGTCATGTTTGCTATCGAAACCGGTGGCCACTACTGGCGTAACATAGTCTACTATCTGGATGAAAAAGGGATACCGTACCGATTCATAAACCAATACACTCTAAAGCGACGATGTGAAGGTAGGGACCTTAATCGAAGAAAAAAGTGATTATCGAGATAGCGAAGTAGCTGCTCAGTTGCTCTGTACCGGTGAATTTACCGGCACAAGAATTCCTCAGCGAGTGTATGCCGAGTTGCGGGCCGCACACAATACATATCGGCGGCTGGTTAAAGAAAGAACACGCGTAACCAATCTCATAAAAGGTCTTATCGACGGCCTATTCCCCGAGTTTGTAAGCGTATTTAAAGACCCATGCAGAATAACGGCTGCGAGTGTGCTATCGACTTGCGCCATTCCCAGTGTAATAGCCGCCATGTCAGAAAAAGACTTCATTGCCTTGATCAAAGCAATGTCTACGTTTGGAGCTAATAAGGATTAGCAACCATAATCTATTTTTCAAACCAACAATCAACTTTAATGTTCCGTTTATCAGCCACCTACCCGCTATTGCAGAATTGTCTTCGGGTTTGGAGTTCTTTTTGTACCCGATTTTTTTAGCCATGCCCTTAAGTAGTTCTGTGCCTTCAGGAATCTTTCGTTCTATCATCGAAAAAGTATCTTCGGCACCAGGTAGCATAAAGCAGTCCTTTATATCCTGATACAATTCTTTAGCTATAGGGTGTTGCTTTAAGACCACTGCTAAAACGGCAGCGCAATAATTAAGATAAAGTGTTTCTGGCGGATGGTATTCTTTATCGAATTCTCTGACGGCTTGCTTGCTCATTTCAAGCTATTCTAGCATCAAAGATGGGAAGTTATTTCGCTTATTCCAGTTCAGGACCTTCTATCTCTATCGGGTCGTTGAACCTGGAAAACTTGAAGGTGGCTACGCTGTAAGGGAAGATTTCGCCGGTATCTTCGTTATTCACAACGATTTCCATGTAAATGTTGCATTGCCGCAGAAAGAAGTCGTCTTTCCCTATCCAGTACTCGGTATCGTTTCGTTCGTATTCGAGCGACGGGAACTGTTCCGCTACACTTTCGTCCACCTTGTTTTTACCGATATAGTGATAACAGTCCACTCCGTTGATCCTCTCGTCACCCAGTTCTTTTGTATCCTCCAAATCGGGAAGCCTGCCAAGTATATCGGAGTAATCGTGGTTGGATGATATAATAATATTATCCCAGTCCCGGACGCCCCAGGGAACTTCAAGGTTTTCGGCATGGCTCTGCATGCTGTAGGTTTCCACTTCAGCAGCAGCCTCAATAGCATTGGCCATAACCTCCTCGAAACCAGGACGGGTATTCCCGCAGCCGGAAAAGGATACCACCGGCAATCCCCCCAATATAATGGCCAATACCAATAATATTGCCTTCTTCTTCCTCATAATCCTTAGAACTCTACTTTAGTACTTCCCACTCATATTAACACATATTATGATACTGAAGTTATGATAACAACCGCCATAATAGAGCTTCTTGAACATGGTTTAGTTGCACGTACCATCGAGGAACTCACAAAAGCTGTATCTAATATGCTAGGCGTTAAAGTGACCAACAAGCAGGTCAAGGCTGCTTTGAACAGGAACAGCCATCGTATTACCTTTGAATGTGGTCAATTCGAGTTATCAATAAAGTTTTAACTACGCACAAACATACGCATGGAACGGCAAACACCCCGATGTTTGTTCAAAGTAATAAAATAGTATATTGGGCTACTCGAAGAATATAATTGCTAGAGCACTAAAGCAAAAGAGGTGGCAAAAGTTCTGCCTATTGATACCTCAGCTCCACCAAATCATTAATCATGAAGAATTGATACCCACTCTTTTAGATTTTACCTCGGATTGCAACATGATTTAAAATACATAATAATGATTCTATTACTCAATAAAAATCTGTATTACAGTATTATCCCTTCAGTTTTTTTGTTTTCAGGTTTTAAATATTACTATCGTATCAAGTAAATGACTCTTCAATATAGATAGTAAATGTATATCCCTGTTCGAACTATCCATATACCCTGCATTTTGCAATTACCAATGTTGAAAAACTTTCCATGCCTTAATACAATTAGTCAATGCAATAAAAAGTGACGCTAGTTAGACATTCTACAGCGTACTTATGTAAGATACAGGCGATAAACTATGGAACATGGTGTTGGAACATTTGAAGAGGCAGTAGCCAAGGCTGAAGAATTAAGCAAAGCAGCCAGAGAAGCGGCTGTCAAATCGGCTATAGCTTCTCAACAGGCACTAAATCGAATTGAAAAGATAAGTGGAAGTGCCCAGGAGACTGCGGAACAATCAAGAAGAATTTCTCGGGAAGCAGAGAATAAAGTAGAAAAAGTAATTAAGGCTGCGCAGAAGGTCATTGAGGAAAGCAGCACTACCTCTCAAGAAATTATTAACCGGGCTGAGGGACTAATTCAATTAGCAGAACAAACCAGTAAAGAGTTAAAAAGAACATCGAAGGAATATCTTGATAAAGCTGAAGAATCAGTCAGGATGGCTGTGGAAACGGCTGAAGCTTCGGCTCGGGACTTTGAACAAACGGTTAACAGAACCGAAACTATGATTAAGGCAGCTATAGAATCAAATGACATATCAATAAGAACATCACAGGAAATGATACGCCGTATTGAAAAAATGGGGCAAGAAGCCCTGCAGTCCGCTGATAGGTCTAAAAACATATCCCATGAAGCTATGAGTTTAGCTGAAGAAATAAGCGAGGCTAATAAATTAGCTACTGAAGAATCCAGGAGTCTTGCTCAAGAGGCAATAAAGAGGACAGACAGAGTCAACAAAGAAACCAGAAAAGATGCTGAGTCATTAGCCAGAACATTTGAGGAAGTCATGGCTAAGGCTGAAAAAATAAGCAGGGCTTCACAAAGAAATACAGAAGAGGCCACCAGAACATCTCAAGAAGCTATGAGTAGAGCCGACAATATATGCCAGTCAAGCAAAGAAGCTATCGACAAATCTAAAACAACATTCAATGAAGCAATAGCCAAGATTGAAAAAGCAAATAAGACAGCACAAAAAATAGCTGACGAATCGGTAAAAATATCTAAAGATGCCGTTAGTCGATCCGAAACTTCACTTAAGTCTGCCATGGAAGCTGCTGAAAATGCACAGAAAGTCTCTCGAGAAGCTATACGAAGATCTGAAGAGGTAAGCCAGGAAAGCAGGCAAATAGCCGAAGAATCGAGGAAAGCCTCCGAAGAAGCCAAACGAAAGGCTGAAGAAATTGGCCAAGCTTCTCAATTTGCCGCGGAGCAATCGAGGAAAGCCTCTCTGGAGGCTATGCATAGAGCTGAGGAAATAACACAAATAGCCAAATTGTCGGCCGAGGAAGCAGAAAAGGGTTCACAAGCCGCATTCATAGAGATGAGAGAAATAAGCCAGGCGGCTAGAAAGTCTACTCTTGAAGCTATTAGAGTTACACAAGAAGCCGTTGTGGAGTCAATAAAAGCATTCGAACGAGTGATCGGTGATAACGAAGAAAGCAGTAAATCTGCGCAAAAGGTTGTAAGAGCATCACTAAGAATTTTCGAAAAATCCATTAAAGGTGCAGCTAAGATGGATGCGCTCAATCTCGAATCTACAGAACAAATACCGGAAGCAGAAGAACTCCAGGCAATAGAAGCTACAAAAGCATTTAATGAAGCCATGAGCAAGATTAAGGAAACCCCTGCTTTGACCGAGCAGGCAGCCATAAATGATAACGTATTGCCCGATGCAATAACCTTAGATGGAGCAATACTCAAACCACAAGTCAGTATGTCAGCAAAAAAAGAACCAAAGAAAGAAGCTAAAGACATTAAGTCGCGCTTGAATTTTCTCTCAAATATGTATAATACGGATAAGTCAGAGCAGAATATTGAAGATTCAGAAGAAACGAATAAAAACGAAGATGAAGATGGGTAATACGTAGAAGTTATATACTTGCAGGCTCATTTTCGTTAATAATTCTATAGAAAATTAGCCTGCAAACATGCTAAAGTTATTGAAGTAGGAAATATTACTATCTGGGTACCCTCATTTAATAATAGCTTACATAATAAATTATAAAACAAGGGAGGTGCACTATGGTGGAACAAAAAGAACAGGGTTTTGTGCGTAGTAAAGAGGTCAAGAAGAAGGAAGTGGAGGCCAAAGTAGAGGAAAGTGAACAGAAAGAAGAGACTACTCCACCTGTAAAAACCGAACAATTATCAGCTTCCCTTGACCAGATTCAGCAGCAAGCTATGTCCGCCTATGCTGCTTATATGGAAGCAGAATTACAGGTTGCAAAGGCATATAAAGATAACGAACAACATGTTGAAAGTGCTTACAAGAACACTGAACAGCAAGCTAATCGAATATATAATGAATACCTTGCGCAAGCAAGTAAAGTCCGAGAAGAAACAGAACAGCAGATTAAAAAAGTATATGAGGACAGCATTGCTCAGTCAACCAGAGTTCGTTTAGAAGCTGAACAACAAGCGAAGAAAGTATACGAAGAAAGCATAGCACAGGCAACAAAAGTCCGCGAGGATAGTATTATACAAGCTTGGGAAACTCGCAGAGAAACTATGGCACAAGCCTGGCTAATATATACCAAGAGCAGAAAACTTGGATGAACTCCTGTGTGATTGAAATATTCTAGTCAAGCAAGACAGGGATATCATCAAATTTACCCTCAAGCCTTCTCTCTGGATACTGCATGCCTTGTTGTCTTGCCTTCACAACAGATAGTAACTCAATGGCTTTGGTGAAGTAATTTGTGACCTTTCTTACCGCGCTAATCTCGGATAGAATCAGAGTAACATCAAGGGTACCTTTCTGCCGGGGATAATCGCCACTCCGAATCAGAGCATTAGGAGCCACCGCAGTTAAATGGTCACCAACATCCTTAATCATATCCATACTCATCTCTGCATGAGGTGCAGAGACAAGATATAAAGCTCTCCTCGCGTCCTTCGGATTGCAGGAAAGTGATAGTTCTCCTATAGCCTCATCCATTGTATGAGCTCTCCTGCCGGTTTCAGCCATCTTCGCTCTGAAATTATGATTCTTGCCGAACGGACAGTACATACCTCGTTTAAGATTCATTTGACCGCTTCCTATAACGGTCCATCCAACCAGTGTTTGTGCTATATCCCCTGCATCAAGCACTTTCGATGCCACATACTTGGGATCCCTCTCTTCTCCAGCACATAGTAAGTTATAGAACGGTTCGACGATTCGAGCATTGATATTCATTAGATTACCTAGTACTGCTGCGTTCTTGTTGATATACCGTTGATTATCAATTAGAAATATAGCATCGGCAACCAGGTAGGCAGATTTAAGACAGGTAGCAGTATTATAGACTGTTCTCGCCTCTGTCTCTTCCTCCTGCTGAAATGGTAATACGATAGCATTGTAAATAGGTTTTCCAATATAGCGCTCTTTTAGATATTGCGTTAATATGGCTATCGAACCGGAGCCTGTACCTCCAGAGGATCCGGCAATCAATAAAAAAGCATCCGTCTCAGAAAAATGCTCCGTTGCTCTAATTGCATTTACAACTTTATCTCCATCCTGCCTTGCTATCTCAGCGGCAAGCTCACTTACCTTGCCCACACCATGTCCGTTAGTCCTCTGTGACCCAATGGCTATCCTATGTTGGTAGTCGCCTTTTATAGTAGTCAAACCACTTAAATCAGTAATATCAGTATTGATAGCAAAGGCACCAGTAATTATCTCTACTCCTCGCTTAGCACGTGCTCTTTTATTGAGTCGAGCAAATCTGTCAGCAATCCTTCCTCCACATTGTCCTAGTCCTATTACTAATAGCTTCATAAACGTATTCTATTCAATTCCACGCTTAAATGTCAATTATCATTTGTCTGCTCTGGCTGCTTTAGATAAACATTCTCCATGGCCGATTTTACCTACTCAATTCCTGTTTTTTTACACGCTCTGAAGATTTTATGTTTGAATGTGAGTTTTCTAAAACCAACCTCCTATCTTAAATAGCAGTAAAGTATTAAGTGTCTTCCAATCTTACTCGAT
>Ga0272442_10001885_pt1 | contig 31114 bp, 22 predicted proteins | sample SSMForm2O_FD_200262 | JGI IMG/M metagenome (GOLD analysis project Ga0272442, IMG submission 200262) | Marine sediment archaeal communities from Little Sippewissett salt marsh, Falmouth, MA, United States - SSM-Form-2O | ecosystem: Environmental > Aquatic > Marine > Wetlands > Sediment ... | reverse complement strand
TCGAAGGTGCAGGTGCAGCGGAAGGCGGAGTCATTATTGAGAGCGTGAGAGTATCTTACCTTCACTTTCACCTGGCACTTTCACTGGCGGCCGGTCTTCCTTGGTTGTGGCCACCGGCCGCCTTGTTTGACGACTAGCCTGGAATGGCGCTTGGCCAAGTCTCATTTGGGAGCGGCAGACTCCGGATGCGGCAGAGCCTGCCGCTCTCCAGGAACACGGCCAAATGGATCAAATGGAGCGCGGCGGGCCCCCGCCGCATCTGGCTGGGAAGAAGGAGGCACGCGATGACGGAAGAGACTGCGACCGAAACCCCGACCGAGGCTCCGGCGGCGGCCCCGACCGGCAAGATAGGACTGGTTTCGCTTGTACTGGGCGGCATCAGCCTGGTGGCATGGATGGTACCCATCGCGGGCGCACCCCTGGCGGCTGTCGGCATGCTGGCGGGACTGCGCGGGCTGGGTACCCCGAGGAAGGGGGCGGCCGTCGCCGGCGTAGTGATGTCGTTCCTGGGACTCGTCTTTTCGGCCACCCTCATCTACACCATGGCAAAGGTTGGCGGGGGCAAGTAGTCCGGGGATCAGCGTTCGACGTGGACGGTGATGACGGCGTTCCCGGCGCCGGACAGCGTGCCGGGAACGTTCCGTGCCTTTAGTTCCAGGCCTTCCGCGGACGACCCCAGGCGTGACCGGATTACGGTTGATTTCAGTGCGAAGCTCTCGGTGCCCGCCGGCAGGCCCACGACGGCCCGGCGGATGATGTCGTTCAGCCGCCGCGAGAGCAACCCCATCCAACGGCCTTTCTCGTCCACCAGCGGGGCTCCGGGAAGCAGCTTCCCGGCCGCAACGGTGGTTTGCATGTGCCTGGGATCGCGGTTCAGCCCGTGTTCCGCGGCCACCGTGCCGGCCGCGGGCGCTTCGCCCTTCTTCGAGCCGGCGATGCAATACACCCGGGAGCCCTTGGCGAGGGACGCCGCCGGCGCCAGGGGGAGCGGCCTGGCGTGAAGTGTCGGGATCTTCAGGAGGCACCAGTCGTTTATCCTGTCCGTCATTATGACTACGGCCGCGTGTTCGGTGCCGTCCGCGCCGCGGACGGTTACGCTCTTCGCGCCTGCCAGCGGGGCCGCGGCGGTCAACGCGTAACTGCCGGCCGCTATGACGAAGCCCAGGGCGTCCGCCTTTCCCGTCGGAACGGCTTTCCTGACCGCCGTTTCCGCAGCGGGCGGGGAGGTGGCCTTCGCCGTCTCGGGCTTGAGGTCGAAACGCAGGATCTTCCTGTCCATCTGGAGGAGCTCCACCATGCGCAGCTGTTTCTCGCGCGGCTTGAGATCATCCTTCGGTTGGGCGTAGGCCGTGCCCTTGAGATTCACCGGTGCATCCGCGCGCATCACGGTTAGAGCGAATGACTGGCCGAACCCGATGGCCTTCATGGCCGCGGCGCACGCACGTGCCGTGCGTACGCGCGCGCCGTTGATGATGGTGATCCTGTCGCCGGCCCTGAGTCCCATGGCCGCCGCCGGTGAGGTTGGGACGATCTCCCTGACAGTGATGTTGTCGTCCCCCGACTTCGTGTCCTCCTCGATATCGCAGAGCAGGCCGAGGCTGGGGCGGCCGGCATCCGACGGCTGCACGCGGATTGTCCTGCTCTCCGACAGGTTCTCGGGCTTCACCGTGAAGGCCACGATGCACGGAGCGATGCCCGAGAAGGCCCCGTCAACGTGCACGGCGGTTCCGGGCGGATCGGAGACTACGTAGACCTGGACCTTCTTGACGGCATTCGCACCCCTGGTCTCCGCGAGGTACCCGTCCTCGAAAACCAGAGTGGACCGCTCGCCGGCCGGACCCACAAGGTAGTGCCATTCGTTGGTGTCGGGAGAGGCGGTCATGTGGCTCGGCGGCCAGCCATAGGCCATCAGGACCGCGTCCTTGCTCATGCCCAGCGCTACCGTTCCGTTGGCGATGTTTCTCTTCTCCTCCTCGTTGAAGGTCCCGAACGGGCCCGTTCCCGATCTGGGATTGTCTTTCGCGAAGTAGCGGCTGAACAGGTCCGATGCGCTGATCGTGCTGCGGAATATCGAGTGCTTGAGCTTGTAGGTGGTTCCGCCGTCCGTACGGAAGGGAATCCGCCACCAGCCCGCCTTACCTATGGTCGTCTTCGTGCCCGCGGGCAGGAACTTGCCGTCGCGCACGTTTGCCGAGCGGATCGTCCGGTTCTTGTCATAGCACATGTTGGCACGCGTGTAGTAGGTCTCGCCTTCCATGCCGGGGATTTTCTGGAGCGGGTTCAGGTTGCCCATCCGCATTGTTCCGGAACAGGACGCGAGAAGGCAGGGGAAGACGGCCGCAAGAACGTATCTGCAGAGTCTCAGCATCTCTTTCCTTGTGTTCTTCGTTGCCATTTTCTCTCCCAAGTATCTACGCCTGGATCACCGCTTGGATTCGGCCAGTTCGCGGTCGATATCTATCTCCAGGAGGTCCAGGTCGTTTCTGCCCACGACGTTGAGCCCCGGATGCTGTTTCCGTTTGAGCCGAACCCAGCTGCGGAGAAGCTCCCAGTTCACGACACCCTTCTTCCTGGCCAGTTTCCTGCAGCGTTTCATCATGGTGCCGGTCATTATGTCAACGGCGTCCCGGACGGAGCCCTTGGCGAGGGCGTCCCGGACCGGCTTGAGCTCTTTCTGCAGCGGGGCGCTGAACTGCGCGAACAGGTCGTCGCCCGGGGCCGTGCGCCCGGTGTCCGCTATGGCGGCAACGCGGACGGGGGTCTTTCCGGGCGGGGTCGGTTTGACGGGAGGTTCCGATTCGCGTTCCCTGGCTTTCTGAAGGCGCCGCCGCTCCTCGTCTGCGAGCCGGGCCTTCCTCTGGCGCTCACGTTCCGCCTCGCGCGCCTGTTCGGCCTTGCGCTCCGCCTCCTCCCTGAAAGCGTTGTCGAGGCGGACATCGATGGCCGCGGCCTGTCGCCGGACCCGGTCGAGTGCGGCACGCTCGAAGGCGTTGCTTTTCCTTGCCGCCGCGAGAGCGGCATTCACCTGTTGCAGCCGCTCCGTCTTCTCGGCGGGGGTGGCCGCGGCCGCGAGGTGGTTGGTCATGCCGCTGAAACACAGTGCCTCCGCCTGTTTCCAGAGCTTCAGGACGGCGGGGTCGTAGCTGAGGCTCTGCATCGCCTGCGCCTTTGCGAGCTCGTCGATGGCTGCATTCCACGTGGCCGGCACGCCGGGCTCGATGGATCGGGCGATGCGCTCCAGGGCGGCCCGGTCGCTGAGAAGCCCTTCGCGCATTGTCACCGCGTCGGTCAGCCGCTTGATCCTGTCCGCGCCGAGCACGCCGGCGGCGGCCCCGGTTACCAGGAGGGCGCGTACCTGCTTGAGTCCGTCCGCCCGGGTCGTCTTCGTGACATACGAGGCGACGCTGTTCTCCAGGGTTTTGCGGACGGTATCCCACTGTTTTCCCCGGGTCGTGGCGTTCTTGATCTGTTCCGAGATGCGCAGGCCGTCCCAGGAGAGCAAGCTCTTCCGCCACGAGTCCGGGTCGGGGCTCCGGAACGAGACGAGGAGCTTCACGACCTCCTTCTTCACCGTCTCCAGCTCCGCCGCGCGGGTCTGCCAGGTCTTCTTCAGTTCCGCGAGCCGGGCGGAGTGTTTCCCGAGCGCATCGCTCCTGAAGTTCGCGGGTACGCTTCGCGCGAACCTGTCGAGCAGCGGGACCGCCGTGTCTCCTTCGTCGAACTTGCCGCCCGCGTAGAACGCGGCGACCGACTCCGCGTACGTCTCGGCCATGCCGTTGCATTTCTCCCGGGCGTAGGTCTCGACCGCCGCCGCGTCCGCCTTTGTCCAGGTGGCCCGGCACTCGTCGAGCATGGCCGCGACGCCGTGCAGCGCGGCGATGGTCGCGTTGAACGTCTTCTCCTGCAGCCCCGCCGGGAGCGCGCCGACAAGGCCGCGCAGATGGTCGGCCTGTGCCTTGTGGATGGCGTCGCGTGTCGCGTGAACGTCCGCATGGACGGCGGCCATCAGGGTCGGTGCGGCTTCCGCGGTCGCACTGAGCGAGACGCTGATGGCCGTTGCCTCGTCCAGCAGCCCTTTCCTGCAGGCCGCGACGGCCTTCTGCCTGTTGTCGGCAAGCCACGCCGCCAGGGATGTCGACAGGTCCGACCTGAATCGTTTTATGACATCCGCGGGAATGAGCGCCATGAGGTTCTCGTCGTTCTCGATGGCGCTCCACGCGGCCACGGTCTTCTCGGCGGCCGCGAGGTCGCGGCGTTTGACCATTGCCATGACCTCCTTGCTGAAGGCGGCGGGCAGGAACCTGATCGAGGACTCCAGTCTCTCCCTTTCGCGGGCCCACCACGGCCGGGCCTGGGGCAGGCGGTTGGCGTGCTGCTGTTTCGCGACGAGCTCGAGCAGGCCGCGGAGCTCCGCGACATAATCGGCGGTAGGTTCGGGCACGCGGCTCGTCAGCTTGTCCCTGGCCAGGGCCCACGTAAGCCTCTGCTCCATGCTTTCTCCCCGCAGGGCGTGATCCGCCGTTTCCAACCCGCTGAACGGCACGCTGCCCGCCGAGAGTTTCCATTCCTCGAGGATTTCGCCGGCTTGCGCGTGGTCGGCCTTCTCCAGCGCCTCGGCGAACGCGGAATCGAACTTGATGGGCATGGAGGACCACATGACCTTGAGCGCGTCGGCGGCGCGGACCACGTCCGCGTTGCGGGGCGTCCTCGCCCGGACCTTCTCGGCCATGGCCAGGTTGCCTCGGAGGTCCGAAACGTATGACGCGGCGGGCCTGAAGTTGCGCGCCGCCTCGACATGGGCGTTCAGCGCATCCACGGGCGGCGGCCGGTTGCGGACGATGGAGGTAATGCCGGCCACGGCCGCCAGGATGGAGGCAGCCGCCGCGGTGCCGATGAGCAGCTTCTTCTTCCTGATCAGGCGCCGGATCGCCTCGCCCGACACGATGCTCTTTGCCTCTTTCCGCGGAATGAAGATAGTCGCGGTGACATCGGTGTCGCCGGGCTCCACGTCGGCCGCGGAGAGGGGCTGCTCGGAAACGAGCGCGTCTACCGCGGCGGCCATGTCCTTCGCCGAGCGGAAGCGCCTGGCGGGCTTGCGCTCGATTGCGGTCTGCACGAGCTTTTGCAGGGCGGGAAAACGCCTGAATACCGGGTAATCGAACGACACGCTCATCCTGCCCTCCGCGCGTTCGCGCAGCGCGGTCCACATTTCCGCCATCTGTTTCGGCAGCCGCGGGTAGGCGGGCTTGCCGGTCAGCGCTTCGTACAGGCAGATGCCGAGGCAGTAGATGTCGGATTCGGGCGAACCCCTGAAGTCGGGCTGCAGTATGGATTCGGGCGCCATGTACTCGGGGTTCCCGGGTACCCGGCCGCCGGTCTCGGTCTGTTCGCTGCGCGCGATGCCCATGTCGAATATCTTCGGAACATGTTCTCCCGCTTCTTCCGGGTCGTAGGGCGGCGCGTAGAGATTGGTCGGGGTGATATCGCGGTGAAGGATGGGCTTTCTCTGAACGGTATGCAGGAAATCCAGCGCGTCCAGGTAGGCGCGGAACATGGCAAGGACCTCCTGCGGGTCGAGCGCTCCCTCTCTCCTGATCCTTTCCCGCAGGCCCCAGCCGGGCATGCCCTCGAGATACTCGAGGACCAGGTAGTAGTCGGCGCCGCCGATCCGGTCGAGCTTCAGTATCCCCTCGAAGGCCACGATGTTGGGATGGGGGTATTTCTGGAGCAGCCTTGCCTCGCGGCGGAACCTGGCGGGGTCGAGGGAAGGGAAGAGGTGCTTGACGGCGAAGCGTTTACCGTCGCTCGTCCGCTGCGCCCGCATGACTTCGCCGAAGCCGCCTTTCCCGAGGTACCTGTCGAAGACGTATTCCTCCTTGTCCACCTCGATCCGGCGGCGTTCCACGGCGCCGAGCGCCTCGAGCACCTCCGCAAAGGATGCAAAGCGCTCCTCGCGGCTGGTTTTCATGCATTTCTTCACTAGCCCGACGGCGCCGTCGGTCAGGACGCGGAGCGGGCCGGTCGGGAAGGTGATATCCTTGCCCTTATCCGTATCCTGCCAGCGGTTAAGGTAGGCGACCCAGCCCGACTCCCGGCCGGAGTGGTAGGGGAGCTTCCCGGTCATGGCCTGGTAGAGGCAGACGCCGAGACTGAAGATATCGGACAGCTCGTCGCCCCTGAAGTTCTCGTCGCTCAGGGCCATGAAGTCGGGGGCCATATAGTCGTACGTGCCCTTGAACCCGGGCGAGGTGGTGCTCGCCGTGGCGTCCTCTTTCCGGGCTATTCCGAAATCGATGATCTTCACGCGGCCGTCGGCGAGGAGGAAGATGTTGGCGGGCTTTATATCGCGGTGAACGATGCCCTGTTCGCGCGCGTAGATGAGGCCGGCCAGGCACTGCTCGAAGATGTCCTTCACCTTCTCCCACGGCAAGCCGTGCCGGTGCTTCTTCAGTTCGCTTTTCAGGTCGTGGCCGTCCAGGAACTCGACGACGAGGCAGTGGACCTCCTCGGACCAGTCGGGCTCGGAGCTGAAGTACTCGTGGTACTTGATGAGATTGGGGTGGGACAACGACACGAAGCTCTCGGCCTCGCGCCGGAACCGGGACAAGTCGATTTCGCCCTTGTCGAAGCCGCGGATTATTTTGAGCGCGACTTCCGTGCCCTTCGGAACGTGTGGATTGTCGTCGGCGATGCAGCGGGCCTTGAAGACCTTCCCCTGGGCGCCGTCACCTATGTGGTCGAGCAGCTCGTAGTCACCGACACGTCTTTTGGCTGTATCCGCCACCTGCTCACCTGTTCGCCGCGTCCCTCATTACCCACATTCTTCGAACGCTCGGATCGCCGGGCAGGCCCGTTTCCAGGATCTTCGTGCGCAGTTTGATCTGTTCGGCGAAAGTGGCGGTGTTGTACCTGCCGGCCATCTCGGCCGTGGCCGCCTTGTTCTGTTTCAGCTTCTCCATCACCCACTTCTGAAGCGGCTTCTGGTCGATCTTCACCTTGTCGGGCTCGCGGGCCAGCCGCAGGGCTATGCCGCCGGCTATGACGCCTTCGCGGCCGCCGCGTTCCCGCGCCGTTTCGAGCATGGTTTTAAGGACGCCGTCGCGCTTGGCGCGGATCGCCCGCAGGCGTGCCATTTCGTCCGCCAGCTTGCCCGCGAGCAGCCACTTGTTGTCCGGCTCGTTCAGGAACGAGTCAAGGTAGTCTATCTTGGCGATCGCCTCGCTGAACGCGGTAAGGACCGGCGGGAAAGGGAACTGCGAGGCTATCACGGGGTCGACCGGCTCGGGCAGCATCTTCAGGTGCGTGTAGAACGACTCGATCCCGAGCATCCGGTCGTATTCGCCGGAGGGCGCCTTGCGGCTCCGCCTCGGGTAGGGCTTGAGAAGAGAGTCGCAGCCGAACACCTTGTCCATCACCGCCTTGTTCCTGAAGCCGTCGATGGCCTTGGCGGTCTCGGGCCCCAGCCGCTTCCGGATCTCCGAGTGGTAGAAAGCGACCTGGTGGACTTTCCCCTGGAGATTGACGAAGATCCCTTCCAGGTTGGTTCTCGCCTGCGAGACGCGGAGATCGATCGAGCACGAATCCACGGAGGGCAGCTTCAGCTGGACTTCATGGACCTTGTCGAACTCGAGCGCCCGGGCCATGTTGGCCACCTGTAGCAGCTGTGCATATGCCTCGGCCAGGCCCTTGACGGGCTCGTACAGCTTCGAAGCCCTGCGCTTGCGGGCGCCGTCGGGGCCCTGTCTTGCTTCGTCCACGACCTTGACTATGTCGGGATACGGGGGGAACGTCTGCTTGAGCCCGTCCAGCGCGTTCTCCAGCCCCTGCGTGTCGGCGATCATGGCGGTCAATTTCGTCTCGGTTTCCCTGAGTTCTATCTCGAGCGTGCTAAGGTAGACCGGCATGTCTTCCGGGATCTGTTTCAGCGCGGCTCCCAGCGCATCGAGTGCGCCGGACATGAGGGTAGCGTTGGCGTCGAGTCGCTGCATCGTCGCCTCCGCGCGCAGCAGGGCGTCGAGCATGGTCTTGGCGCGGATCATTCTTTCCTTTTCGAGGACCGCCCCCTGGTTCCACGTCCACGCCTCTTTCTTGCCCGACTGGAGCCGGCCCATGGTTCGCGATGCCTCCACCCATCTCCCCGCCTCGAGGTGCTGCCGGGCCTCCTTCTTCAGGGCCACGGTCTCTTTCCAGAGCTCGAGCTGGCGGTGCAGGTTGGCTATCTCCATGCGGCTCCCGCGGTAGCCGCGCGCGTTGTCCGCCTTCGAGAGGACCTCGTCCGCCTCCTCGAACCGCTCGAGAGCGGCGATGTCCCTGGCCTCGGAAATGTAGTCCTGGGCCGATGGCCTCATACGGCGCAGCCCCCAGTAGAGGCCCACCGCCAGCGCGAGCGTGGCGGCCATGATCCCGAACTTGATCCATGCCTGGGCGCTGCCGCGTTTGACGCTGCCGTCGTGGAACTCGATCTCCAGGTGTGCTATGGATATCCGGTCACCGTCCTTCAGCAGGCGCTCCTTCTCGTTTCTCAAGCGAAGCTCGTTGACCGACGTGCCGTTCTTGCTGCCCAGGTCCCTTATCCAGCAGCTTCCATCGCTCTTGCATGATATCTCCGCATGCTTGCGCGAGACGAGCATGTCCGCCAGCACCAGGCCGCACTCGGGGTCGGAGCCGATGACGATGCACGGCGGCATGACGGGACGCTTTGTTCCCCGGCCCTTGCCCGTGACGACCACGATCTCGGAGGCCGTGCCTTCATCCGTACCGGGCCTGTCGCGTTCGACGACCAGCGTGTGGTTGCCGATGCCGACATGGTCGTCCACGCGCAGCTTCCTGCGCGCAATTCGCTTCCCGAGCAGGTATGTCCCGTTCTTGCTCTCCATGTCGGTCACCCATACCGCGCCCCTTTTCCTGCTGATCCTGGCGTGGTGGGAGCTTATGAGCTGGTCGCTCTCGTGCGTCTTCCAGGTACAGTCCGTGGCCCGGCCGATAACGATGTCGTCCGAGATGTCTGCGGACGAGATCTCCTCCATCGTCAAGCCGTTATGTTCCAGCCGGATAAGCATATGGGATGACCCTTCCTACCATTTGCGAACCTGGAAATAGCGGTAATCCTCGGTGTTCGAGAAGACCGCCCGTGCGTACTTGGTGATCCTGGTGGCCCGCTTCTCGTTGCCTTCCGCGATGGCGTTGTCCCTTGCCAGGGCCTGGCTGTGGAACCACTTGTTCTGCCGCCGCCGCAGCTCGAGCAACAGGTCTTGCGCCTGCCGCTGAAGATCCGCGCGGTCCGTGGCCGCCGCTTTCGTGAGGACACCGACGATGAGGTTTTCGATCTCCGCCCAGGTGGCCGGCGCCATGCGGGCCAGGCCCGCCTGGATCTGTTCCAGGGTTTCCGTGGCCGAGGCCTTGGGTATCTCGCCGCTTGATTCCCAGTGTGACGCGACAAAATCGGGCGAGAGGCGCAAGAAATTGGCGCCGGTGATATCTTCCGCGCGAATCCTGTCGACCGCCGGCACCTCCGCCCTGAGCACGATCCGCCTGTTGCCGTGCCGGAAGAAGGACGCCCAGCCGAACCAGGAGCCCTCGTGTTCCAGGTGGTAGGACACCGTCATTGCAGGTATGCCGTTCGCGTCGCCGATGAAAGAGAGCATGGGATAGGGTTTGTCGAAATTCCAGTGACCCTCGCTGTTCGATATTTCTTTCATCCATTCCCGCAGGGTATCGGCACGGTTCATCGTGAGGAAGCGGTTGTCTCTCTGTTCGGACAGGGTGAGGCGGAGTGTGACGTCCCGCTTGCGGCCGATGAGGCAGCTGATGGCCAGCCCGTCCACCGTTGGAGTTACCTCGGCGCCCCTGGTGGCAGGATAATTGATGTCGTATCCGCCGCCGGCGAAGCCGCCGGACGGCGCCGGCTCGTAGCCGTCCAGGTATTCGCCCGCGGCATCCTTCGGCCACTCGATGACCGTCTCGGGCGGCAGCGGCTTCGGGCGGAAGATGATGGCGAGGGCCGCCACGGGAATCACGATAGAGAGTCCGAGCAAGAGCCTGTTGCGTGTGCGTTTCTGTTCGGCTTCCCGCAGGAACTCGATTTCCTCGGGGCTGACGGCCCTGGTCTGCATCGCCATCGTGTGGAAGTCGTCTCCGCCGCGGGCCATTGTCTGGTGGATATAGGATGAGGAGACCGCGTCCATCGTTTCGTGGGCGCGGGTTGCCTCGCTGTCGGCCGGCGGGCCGATATCCTCGCCGGTTGCCGCGGAGGTCAGGTCGGCGTCCGCCGAGGCCGGGTCGGGTAGCGCGTCCTCGCCGGTGACGTCCGCGTTGTCCTCCACGGACGGCTCGGGCGTCACCTCCCGGATGGTGTTAACCGCCGCCTGGTCGTCATCCCCGGTGTCGGAGGCGGGCGCCTCTTCCGCGTCGGGAGCAGCTTCAATACGCAGGCTCGTGCCTTCGCCGACCTGGATGACGTCACCCGGCGAGATATCGGCGATGCCCTCGATGGGCTTGTCGTTGAGCCTGCTCCTGTTCCGTCCCATGTTCTCCGCGGAGATCTTCTCGCCGGCAACTGTCAGCTTCAGGTGCGACCGCGATATGTCGGGCGCCTGCAGGCGTATGTCGCACGAACGCGACCGGCCGATCACCGTGTCGCCTTCCTCAAGCGTGTGAGTATCCACCTCTTGTCCGGCGGTAATGACTGTAAGCTTTATCACGGCTCCTCCAGGGTTACTGTCCCATCGCGGCGCCCAGGCCCGCTCCCTTTATCCGCATGATGACCGGGGTGAAGATGATAACGAACACGGCGGGCACGATAAAGATGGCCGTAGGGAAGAGTAGGAGCGACGGCGCGCGGGCGGCCTGGCGCTCGGCGCTCTGGTAGCGCGCACGCCGGATCTCCTCCGCCTGTATTTTGAGCGTCTGTGAGATGCTTGCGCCCATCTCGGAGCTCTGGGTAACGGTGGTGGCCAGCGACCGGAACTCGTCGAGCTGTATGCGGTCCGCCATGGACTGCAGCGCCTCGATACGCGACTTGCCCAGCTCGGTTTCCCTCAGCGTCACGGCGAACTCGGTTCGAAGCGGCCCGTGGGGTCCCTCCTCGACGAAATGCCGGAGCGCGGCGCCGAAGTCCTGGCCGGCTTCCATGGCAACTGTTATGAGGTCGATGGCGTAGGGGAGCGCCTTGGACATGGCGGCTTTCCTTTTGCGTGCGCAGCCGGAAACCCACGTGACCGGGTAGACCCAGCCGATCAGCGCGCAGATGATGAACGTCAGCAGCGCGTACGACCAGTTAAGGCTGGCGACGGCAACCAGCGTGGCCCCGACCACCCCGATGGCGATACACATAAACCCCTGCAGGCCGCGGACGTCGAGATCGTCGACCGGCGCCAGCGCGGCCGCCAGCAGGTCTTTTCGGATCCTATCCGCCTGGAGCGGGAACGCACGGTTCACGGGCGGCCCCAGGAACTTGCCCAGCGTCTCGATCTCCGTGGAGAACAGGCGGAACGCCAGTGGTTTCTCCCTGACGAACTGTCTCGTCTGCCCTTCGCGAAGGGTGTTAAGGCCCACCACGAAGAGCACGACCGCCATGAACGACAGGATCTGTATGAGCGCAACTTCCATCAGACGTCAATCTTCACTATGCGGTTTATCCAGAGGAAACCGAGTGTCTCCATCACTCCCACCACGGCGAGAGCGACCCAGCCGCCCTGGGTCGTGACGAGGGGGGACATGAGCGCGGGGTCAATGGCGTAAAGGATCAGGAACGTAAGGATGGGCGCTCCGCCCATGGCCATGGCCTCGAACCTGCCCTGGGCGGTCATGGTCTGCAGCCGTTCGTGGAACTCGGTACGGTGCCGTATGGTGTCGGTGATCCTGTCGAGCACCTCGGCCAGGCTGCCGCCGCTCGTCATTGTGAGCCGCACGGACGTGACCAGCAGCGTAAGGTCCTCGCTGGGCATGCGTTCGCACAGTCGGACAAGGCTCTCGGAGAGCTCCATCCCGAGCCGGTATTCCTGTAGCACGAGCTGGAACTCCTCGGTCATGGGGCCGCCTATGTCGCGCGACACGAGCTCGAGGCTCTGCGGCAGCGCCGCGCCCGCTCGGAGGCCGTTGGCGAGTCCGAGCGTGAGGTCGACGAGCCGGGCGTCGAACGCGGCCTGGCGCCTGGCTATCCTGCTGCGCAGCCATACGCGCGGGATCTGGTAGCTCAGCAGGCCCGCGCCCGCGCACGCGATCCCTATGAAGGGAATGCTCTTCATGTCGATCGCGATCATCACGGCGCCCGAGATCCCGACCCCGAGAATCGCGCCGGACCAGCACGACTGGATGAGCCGCTCCCGGGTGGTGAACCGGCGCAGGACGCTGTTTACGTTGGCGTCGTCGACAGTGGTGACGTAACTGCTTGCGGACCGCTGCATGCCCGCCTGGGCCAGGATGGGCGTGATGACCCAGACACACCAGGACACCGCTATGAAGACGAGTGCAAGTACGATCAGTTCCGCCATACCACCGTTCCGGCGGACGCCTCAGGCCTTGGGCACGAACACGCTCATGTCCAGGCGGAGGTCGCCCTTCAATTTCAGCTCCTCGACGAACCTGGGTATATTGCCCGTGGCCGAGAAGTAGCCCTCGAGTTTGCCGTCCTCGCTGAATCCCGTTTCCTCGAACGTGAAGATGTCCTGCATGAGGATCGTTGCGCCCTCGGTCCCGGTTACCTCGGATATCTGTACGATCTTGCGGGTCCCGTCGAGCATGCGGTTCTGCTGGATGATCAGGTCTACCGCGGACGAGATCTGGTCCCTGATCGCGGACGACGGAAGCTCGTAGCCGGCCATCATCACCATGTTTTCGAGTCGCGAGAGGGAATCGCGCGGGTTGTTGGCGTGGACCGTCGTCAGCGATCCGTCGTGGCCGGTGTTCATCGCCTGGAGCATGTCCAGCGCCTCGGAGCCGCGGCACTCGCCGACGACTATGCGGTCCGGCCGCATGCGCAGGGCGTTGACCACCAGGTCCTGGATCGTGACCCGGCCGCGGCCCTCTATGTTGGCCGGGCGCGCCTCCAGCCGCACGATGTTGCGGTGCGTGAGCTTGAGCTCGGCGGAATCCTCGATTGTCACCAGCCGTTCGGACTTCCCGATGAACTGGGACAGAACGTTGAGCAGCGTGGTTTTGCCGGAGCCCGTGCCTCCCGACACGACGATGTTCTGCCGGGCGCGCACCGCCTCCTCGAGCGTGAGCGCGATCTCGGGGGTCATGGAGCCGAAGCCGATCAGGTCGTCCGTCGTGAGGGTCCGTGTCGCGAACTTCCGGACGGTTACCGACGGTCCGTCGATCGCGAGGGGTGGAATGATCGCGTTTACGCGGGAGCCGTCGGGGAGGCGGGCGTCCACCATTGGGCTGGCCTCGTCAACGTGGCGGCCGAGCGGCTCCACGATACGCTGTATGATCGTGATGAGGTGCCTGTCGTGGAAGAACTTGGCGCCGGTTTCGTAGAGCTTGCCGCTCCGCTCAACGAAGATGCGGGACGCCCCGTTCACCATCACCTCGTCGACGGTCTTGCTGCGGAGCATCGGCGAGATCGGTCCGAAGCCGACCAGCTCGTCGAGCAGGGCCTGGCGGAACACTTCCATTGCCAGGTCGCGCGGCAGCTCGTGGCGCACTTCGCGCAGGACCTCGTCCAGCGAGTTCTCGAGCTTGGCCTTCATCTCCTCGTCGTGCAGCTGTTTCGCCGCGATCTCCGGGAGGTTGAGCTTCTGGAGCACCGACTCGTGGATCCGGCGCTTCATGGCCATCATGTCCTCGGTGTAGAGGACGGACATATTGGAGAACTCCGGATCGAGCTCCACCGATTCGTCGCCGGCCCGGCCGCCCGGCGGGGGAGGCCGCGGCGCCGCCGCGGCCGAGGGCCTCGCGGACGGCGGGGCCTGGCTGCCGGGGTCCTCGGCCAGGAACACCAGCGTGTTCCCGCCTATTTCGAGCTTGTCGCCATCCTGCAGGACGGCGCTGTCCTCCAGCTTCCGGCCGTTCAGGAGGGTCCCGAACGTGCTGCCGCGGTCGGACACGAGCACCTTGCCGGCTTCGTGCGTCAGCATCGCGTGCTGGCGGGAGACCTTCTTGTTCGGCAGGACGATGTCGTTCTCGTCCACGCGCCCGACCGAGAGCTCCTTGCCCGGCGGCAGCTCCACGACTTTCTCGCCGCGTTTCTTGTCAACCTGCGTTATCTTGAGGAACGGCATGGCGGTTTAGAAGAAGAAGAACTTGCGCCGCTTCTTCCGTCTCTCCTCCTTGTCCAGCTGGTCTATCGGCTTGAGGGCGTCCTGCTCGGTCGAAATGGTCTCGTCGGAGACCGGCTTCGACGGCCTGGAGGCCCGGAGCATGTTCGGGTTGAGCAGGATCAGGACCCGGCTGTCCTGCTTCTGCTTGGCCCGCTCGGAGAAGAAGAGCGAGATTATCGGGATGCTCTTGAGGAAGGGCACGCCCTCCTTGCTCGATTGCTCGAGCAGGCCGTGCATGCCGCCCATGACCATCGTGTGGCCGAGCGGGCACAGGACGCTGGAATCGATGCTGTTCTTCTTGATGTCGTAGTCGGTGCCAACGGGCAGCGGGTAGCTCAGTTCGAGGTTGACGTCGAGAGAGGCCGTCTTGCTGTCCGCGAGGCCGCCTTTAACTTTCATGATCAGGCCGTAGTCGATGTCGGATAGTCCCACCGTGGTTTCCGTCGCGGTCCGGACCTTGAGCGTGCCGCCGCTGTGGTACGTGCGCCAGTTCGGGGAGTCGCTCTTGAATGTCATATGGCCGGCGGTACGGAACCTGCCGGGCCCTCGGCCGCCGAACAGTTTCAGCACTCCCTGGAGGCCGCTGTTGATTGTATAGCCGCCGGTGAACCATCGCCTCTTGTCCACTTCCCCGTGGAGCGCGGCGGAGGTGGAGTCGAGCACTATCAAGCCGGCCTTGGCCAGGTTTACGCCGAACTGGGTCGATTCCTCGAACGTGACGCCCACGAACACGACGCCGAGCTCGAGCATGACCGGCAGCACGCTGGTGTTGATGACGGCCTTGACGCGAGTATCGCCCTTCTTCTCCTTCTCCGTGCCCGGGATGTAGAGCCAGCTTTCCGCGCCGATGATTTCCTTGATCTTGGCCACGTCGGCCGGGCTGAAGACCTTGCCGCCGATGAAAATCGTATTGCCGGAGTACTGCAGGGAGATCGTGCCGGACTCGATCGGCTCCTTGCCCTTGGGCTGGACGACGGAGAACCCGGATTTCTCGAGGGAGGACTTGAGAGAGAGCAGCACCTCCGGTGTCGGCTGGAACGTGCCCATGTTCACCACCGAGCCGGGGTAGAGGCGGATCACCTTCTGCAGGAGGTTCCAGTTCTTTATGCTGCTTACCTCGCCACGGATCATCACGCGGCCCATGCTTATCGACAGGTCCACCTCCGGCACCGAGTCGAGGTCTTTCAGCAGCGCGGAGTAGACTGCCTTGATATTCTCGACCACGGTGATCGCGAAGATCGACGTGATTCCGCCGGCCCCCGTGACCTGGACGTCGGTCGCGCCGGCCTTCAGGCCGAGCACCCTGAGCTGGCGCGCCTCGACCTTCTCCGCTTTTACGACGGCCATGTCGGCCACGCGGAACCCGGTTATGGCGAACGGTGTGTTGACGACCTGCATCTTGCCCACCGTTACGGTCACCGGCTCGGAGTCGGCGGCGTAGAGGCCGGGCGCCGCGGATACGGCAAGCAGCGCGAACAGTGCGAAGGTGTTGAGCAGGGCTGGTTTAACGGCTTGTTTGTTCATGGTGTCTCCTATTCTGCGGGCTTGGCCTTCGCGGCGGTCACGGGGGGACGCCCCGGGATCGCCGGCATTTTCACGGACTCGAGTCCCTTGAGCAGGTTGTCGAATGTCTGCTTGTCAACCATGCCGGAATCCATCCGGCTGATGGCGGCGGCGTCGCCCGGCCTGCGCAGGGCCAGGGTCAGGCTTGCCTCGCGCTGGGCGGCGACGAGGACCTGCGCCTGCCGTGGCGGCAGGGACACGATGATTTCCGAGCCCTGCGAGCCGGAGGCGCCGCGGGTGTCCATCCCGCCGATATCCAGGACGCGAACCCGGGGGAAGAGAACGACCGTCGCCTCTTTCGTCACTTTCTTGGGGGCCGCGGCCAGGTCGGCCGAGGTTATTGTCGATTCTATTTCGAACGTGCCGATCACCGCGATCTCGTCACCGGGCTGGAGAACGCGGGCTATGCCGCCGGCGGGCACGCGCAGGGTCACCGCCCATTCCCCCTCGCCGACGACGTCGGCCATGCTCTTGGAGAGCCCGACATCGTCGAGCAGAACGTAGTCGCCCTGGACGATAGATCGCATGGCCTTCTGGCCGACTACCATCCGCGAACGGGACCAGTAGATGGCGGGGACGGGGACGGCCGAGACCGGCACTTCCTTGCCCATGATGTTGCTGTCCGAGAGAATATCTCCCTCGGCGATGTCAGTGGCGGCGGCGACCACCTCAATGGTGTCTTCCATGGCCTGGCTTCGGGCCTTGAGAAGGCGTCCCACGGCCAGCACGGCCGCGAGCCCGAGAAGGACCGCAATAACAAGCGGTACGAAATTCTTCATAGTGTTCAACCTCTGTTAGCGCCGGGCACGTCTTCCTACGTCCCCGGCATTCCGGCGTGTTCGCATGCGGGGCGCTGGGCACCCGTTCATTATGCCATTTTCCTCAATTCTCTCTCAAGTACAATCCAGGCTAGCGGCTCCAACCCACGTAGCGTCCGAACCTCGTATGAAGGAAGCCGGAGTGCGGCGGCGACGGCGGCGAGGGTACCTGTCCCAGGAACGACGGGTTCACGTCGGAAAGGTCGGCCACGCCCGGCCGCGGGGCCAGGGCCACGTCGTCCCGCCACGGCCATGGGTCGTACGGCGTCAGTTCCCTCGGCAGCCACTGCGGGGTTCGGTAGTCCACCGTGCTGAACGTGGTGCGCATGATCAGCGCGTGCAGGGATGCCTGGCCCGGGACCTTGCGGCCCTTGAACGCGGATTCCGCCGGCAGCGGAGTTGTTCCCGTCCAGGTCGGGCTGCCCCGGAGCCAGCTTTCGGTCCAGATCGCCATCTTTATCTTGAGGTCGGTCGTGGCTCCCACGGGCGTGGACCATGTCGAGTCCTGCGCGGCGTAGGCCTGGTAGGTTATTGCCTGGATCTGTTGGTCGCCGACACGGTTTGGGTCGAACATGGCGTTGACGATCTCGCCCTGTATGCCGCCTTTCGCCTTCCTGTGACGGTTTCCCGCGTTCCAGGCCGCGTACCTGTCCGCCACCACGAGCTTCTCCCTGGCGAGAATGATGTTCGCCAGCCAGAGCATGCCGCCCAGTAGCAGGAGGTACAGGGGGATCACGATCAATGTCTCGAGCAGAATGCTTCCCGTTCGGCTGTTCATGGTCGGTCTTTGCGGCTGTTCCCGCTCACTGCTGCATTTTCTTGTGATGGTCCCTGGCTGCCGGCAGGTCTTTCATGCGGTCGCCGGCGCGCATGACACGGTCCTGCCCGGCCTTGGTGTGTTCGCCCGCCGCCGCCGCGGTCGCCGTCATGGCGTTCCCGGCGACCATGCGGCTGAACACGATGACGGCCACGGTCACGGCCGCGGCGACCAGGACCGCGAGGATCACGTATTCCATCTGGACCCCGCCCGATCTGTTGCGGGCACGCTTCGCGAGCCGTCTCGGCATGCACTGTCCTGTCATGGTTGCCTCTTCTCGTTTACTTCGCGTTTGCCTCCCGGCCGCTACCACCTGTCCGCCGGCATGTCCATCTGGTGGATCGTTACGTATGGCTTGGGCAGGGAGACCGTCTCGGTGAAGCGGATGTGCGCGTAGCGGATCTCGTCAACGTCGCCGATGTTGCCGGTCACGTCGGCCCGACGCTCGGCCCATTCGCCGAGCGGATCGAACGGGTTGATGGCCCAGCCGATGATCGGGCCCGCGATGGGCACGATAAGCGCAAAGTCGAGCTCCACGGTGACCGTGACGTTATGCGTGCCCGGCTGGACGTTGACCCGCGTCTTCCTGCCCACTCCGCCGGAGCCGGGGATAGTGCCCCACCCGGACATCACCTTGTCCTTCTCGCCCGGCATCTGGCCCTTCACGACCCAGGCGCAGACCTGTTCCGCGGCCTGTTTCGCCGCGTCCCGGTACTCGGACGTGTTCGACACGAGGGTGGCGCGCGCGGCGCAGTAGGCTGCGTAGAAGACAACCTGACGTACCAGGAGCACGTGCGCGAGCTGGATGCAGACCAGGAGCAGGATAAGAACGAGGGGGAACGCAAAGATGAACTCCAGCATGATGGAGCCTCTTGTGCCGGCGCCCGGGGCGCGCGGCTTACGCGTGTTCCATGCGAGGTTCATATTTCAGTAAAAGAGCATGGCAATCACCAGCCCCGCCACGATGGGGATGCTGAAGGGGATCCTGGCCTTCTCGCTTTCCCTGGGCGGGAGCGACTCGGCACCGGCTTTGCGGTCGTAACGCCAGTCGAACAGGCAGCGCGCGTAGTGCTTAAGCCTTCTGGTGTCGAGCCGTCTGGCCAGGATCATTACAACCCCCAGAACGATTCCCGCCAGCGAGGTGAACCACAGCATCATCAACAGCCGGCTCCAGCCCGCGATTGCGCCGGCGGCGAAGAGCATCTTCACGTCGCCTCCACCGGCGCCACGCAGCAGGAAAGGTATGAGCAGGAAGAGCCCGGCAGCCGCAGCCGCGGCGAACCCGTCGAGAAACAGCGGCAGACCGCCGTACCCGATCCTGCCCGTCAGGGCCACCGCCGCGCCCCCGAGCGTGAGCCAGTTGGGAAGCCGGCGTTCCCTGCAGTCCACCCAGGAAAGGACTCCGCCCCAGATGATGGACGGAGTCAGCACCCAAAGCACGCTGTCCGTCACGCCGATGAATCCCCTGGGGGGCCGCCGCTACTTGTGCATCTTGCTGTGATGCGTGGCGCCCTTCTGCACTTCCGTGGCCACCTGGCCGCCGATCTTCTGCCTGTCGGCGCTGGCCTGCGAGTGTTCGCCGGCGCCCGCCTTGGTGGCAACCCCGAACATCTCCATGATCGTCTTGCCGAATACCATGACCGCCACCACGACGGCGGCTGCCACGAGTACGGCGAGGATCACGTATTCCATCATCACGCCGCCGGCCTCGTCCCCGAAGAGCCGACACAGCAGCCTCCCAAGAGCCCTCTTCTTAGCTTTTGCGATCGTCCACCTGCTAACCTTCATGCGTTCCCTCCTTAAGTTCCATGACGGAGCACGATACCGTTAGGGGCTATAGTTCACCCTCGAAACGCAAATTATGCTATAAATAGGGCCTTTCCCGCAATGTTTTTCTTGCTATCACTATTGACTTGTACGGGCCGGACCGGGGATAATCTGCCCTCCCCGGAACAGACCAGCCAGGAAAGGAGCAAACACCACCATGCAACGGGACCAAGGCAGCCATCTGGTACTCTTTTTCGAGCCGATAGCGGCATTTCTGGAAGACGACGACGTTTCCGAAGTGCTCATCAACGGCCCGGAGAACATCTACGTGGAGAAGAACGGTATTCTGCAGAGGACCGACTCGCGGTTCATAAGCGAGCAGGGCCTCAAGGCGGCCGCGGTCAACGTTGCCAAGAGCGTGGGCCGCCTGCTCAACGAGGAGCATCCGCGCCTCGACGCGCGCCTGCCCGACGGGTCGCGCGTTCACGCGGTCCTGCCGCCCCTGGCGCGCGGAGGGACGGTTGTGGCCATCCGCAAGTTCCGGAAGGAACGGCTCACGATGGCGAACCTGGTGGATTTCGGCAGCATCTCCGAGAATGGTGCCGCGCTGCTCGACGGGATAGTGAAGCTGCGGAAGAACGTTATCGTTTCGGGGCCGACCTCATCGGGGAAGACGTCGGTTCTCAACGTGCTGAGCGGCTTTATCTCGGACGACGAGCGGATACTGGTTATCGAGGATGCCAGCGAACTCCAGCTGCAGCAGGCGCACCTGGTCTGCTTCGAGACCAGGAAGCCCGACGCGCATGGCGAGAACGAAGTTACGATCCGCGACCTGATCCACTCGGCCCTGCGCCTGCGGCCGGACCGCCTGGTGATCGGCGAGATCAGGGGCGGGGAGTCGCTTGACCTGCTCCAGGCCCTGAACACGGGGCACGACGGGAGCATGTCCACCATCCACGCGAACAGCGCCGTCGACTGCCTGGTCCGCATAGAGGTCTGCGCGCTGTTGAGCGGGATAGATATCCCGCTCTCGGCGCTGCGCGCGCAGGTGACCTCCGCGATCGACGTGGTCGTGCATACGGCTCGCCTGGGTGACGGGTCGCGCAAGGTCATCAGCGTCTCCGAGGTGCTTCCGCTGGAGGGCGGCGAGTACCAGGTGAAGGACATGCTGAAATACGAAGTCGAGGGAGTCGAGGAAGACGGGAAGATCCGCGGCGCGCACGTCGCGACCGGCTACAAGCCGAGCTTCTTCAAGGAGGCCGGGTTGAGGAAGATCCCGATGGAAGCGTCCTGGTTCAAGGCGGGCTGACCCGCATTGATCTTGACGTTGCGGCTGCTTATAGGGGATACTAAGTCGAGGAAATGTACTTCGATTTTGTCAAATCCGCCGAACTTTCCGACGTAGGCAAGAAAAGGAAACGGAACGAGGATTCCGTCCTGAGGGTGGAGTCCCACGGTGTGTTCTGCGTGGCGGACGGGATGGGCGGGGCAGACGCGGGCGATATTGCCAGCAGCGCCACGGTTCGGGAGATCGGCGAGGGGCTGAAGCGGCACACCGACAATGAATCGGTTGCGAGCTCCGCCGCGAAGTGCCGGATAGTCTGCGAATCCCTCTGCACGGCCAACGAATGGATCAAGGAGCGGTCCAGCCAGCGCGGCCGCGGCATGTCGGGCTCCACGGTGGCCGTCCTCGTCCTTGACGCCATCACCCCCGATATGGGGGTCTGTATCCATGCCGGCGACAGCCGGGTCTACCGCTTCCGCAAGAACCAGCTCGAGCAGATCACGCGCGACCATTCGATAGCGGAAGCCGCCGGATTCAAGGACAGGAGCAAGGTGCCGAAGACGTTCCGCGGCGTGGTCACGCGGGCCATAGGCATCGAAACGGAGCTACACGTGGAAGAGACTCCCGTGGACGTGGCGGCGGACGACCTGTTCCTGCTGTGTTCGGACGGCCTCTCCTCGATGTTGTCCGACAGGAAGATCAGGAAGATTCTGCGTTCCCGTGGTCGAATGCCGCTGGACGAGCTGGCGGCGAAGCTGGTGGAGCAGGCGAACCGGAAGGGCGGCGAAGACAACATATCCGTGGTCCTCGTCGACGTGGGGAACCTGGAGGTCGGCGATGCCAACGACATACGGGGGAACGGGCTTGACCAGAGCGAGGAGCAGGACGGGACGATGACGACGCAGACGGCTCAGACACCCGTCACGCAGGCGGTGGATGGTTGAGCAGGTATCCGGTTCCCGGGCACGGATCGGGCGTGACGCCCACAGGCCCTCCGCCCGGGCCGCAAAGCGTCGCTGATCCATGACCAGGAATCCCGGGGGAGAAAAGCACACGTGTCGGAGACAGCGAACAAGCGTGTGGGCGACTACGAGCTCATCAGCCACATAGGCGATGGGGCGCAGGGCAAGATATTCAAAGCGCGCTGCGTGGCCAAGGACAACCCCAACGTGGCCGAGGGCCGGGATGTCGCGCTCAAGATAGTGCGCCGTTTCAGCGAAGACGGCAGGAGCGAGGACCGCTTCAAGCGCGAGGTCCGGAACTTCCTGAGCCTTTCCCACCCGAACCTCGTCTCCTACCTCGAGTCCTTCGTCGTGCAGGACGAGTGGGCGGAGGAAATCAACTGCCTGGTGATGGAGTTCCTGGACGGCGAGGACATGAAGGCCCGCCTGGTGAAGGACCCGAAGGGCCTGGCATGGGAGTTCGTGAAGGACGTGTTCATGCAGTGCCTTTCCGGCCTGGCCTACGCGTCCGAGAACGGCATTATCCACCGTGACCTGAAGCCGTCCAACATCTTCCTGCTCAAGGACGGCGGCGTTAAGATCATCGACTTCGGGATCGCCAAGAAGGAAGACGGCACGGTAACCACGACATCCGGCTTCAAGGGCACCTACGACTACATGGCGCCCGACTTCCTGACCACGGGCGAGGAATTCAGGGGCGACGGGCTGTCCGACGTCTTCAGCATGGGCGTCTGCTTCTACCAGGCGCTTACCGGTCGCCTGCCGTATGCGTCGAGCCGGGAGTCGGGCTGGGTCGCTTACCTGAACCGGTGGCAGAAGGGGCAGGCGAGGGATATCACCATATCGGCCGGCGCGCTTCGCGTGCTGGACGACCGGGCCGTGGCGTTTGTCCGGAAGGCGATCCGGGTCAACCGCGAAGAGCGGTACCGGTCGTTCACCGAGATGCTTGAGGAGCTGGACAAGATCGACCGCCGTTCGCTGAAGGTGGGCAAGGAGCGGTACGTCATGGAGTCCTACATGGGCAAGGGCGGCTTTGGCGAGGTCTTCAAGGCCAGGCGTGCCGGCGACGGCAAGCACTTCGCGGTGAAGCACATGTTCCCGGGCCTGGACCCGAGCCGTTTCCGGCGCGAGGCCAGGCTGCTCCAGAAGTACCCGCACCCCAACATCGTGGGCTACGAGGCCTACGTGAAGATCGACAGGCTGGACGGCGCCGACCACTACCTCGTGATGGAGTTCCTGGAAGGGATGCCGGGCTGGGGGCTGCGCGGCCGGATCAAGAAGGACGGCGCGATGTCGGTGGAGGAAGTGCTGCACCAGTTCTGCTCGTACCTCAACGCGCTGGATTTTCTTCACACGGCGAAGGGTAAGCCGATTCTGCACAGGGACATCACGCCCGCCAACCTCTACGCACCGCCCCATGACCCGAAATATCCCGACCGGGGCGTTCCGAAGATATTCGACATGGGTATCGCGCGCAGCGAACAGACGATGACGGGCGGTCACGTTCCGGGCAACCCGGAATACATGGCGCCGGAGTTCGTGCTGGAACCGGATTTCCGCGGTTCGCCGGAATCGGACATATACTGTCTCGGCATATGCATGTTCGAGTCGCTCACGGGGAAATGCGCGTACCCGCGACTGTCGAAACAGACCGCCCAGATGTGGACGTCGCTGCGCGAACGCGCCGAAGGCAAGGTTGCGATAAGCTTCGACCACCAGGTCTTTCGCGAGTACCCGGCGCTGCGGGCCATCATCGAGAAGGCCATCGCGAGCGACCGCCGGAAGCGCTACCACTCGGCGGCCGCGATGAGGGAAGCGCTCGAGAGCCTGTCCCTGGAAGAGCAGACCGGGCCCGCGCCGGTGGAAGAGGACGAGGATGACGACGAGGGCTGCACCACCATCTTCGTTCCGGACGAGGCCTACCTGGCCGCGGCCGCTGCCGGAAGAAGGGCGCGGACGATGATCAGGGTGAAGAGGCTGGTGGGCGGGCTCGCGGCCCTGCTCGTGATAGCCGGCCTGGCGGTGGGAGGCAAGACGCTCTGGGAGAAGACCGGGGAACTGCGGAAGAACTTCTTCAAGCCGGACGACGTTGTCGTGCCGGACGGCGACACCGTGGCCGAGCTTCCCCCGCCGCCCCCGCCGCTACCCGAGTTCCAGCCGACGGCCGCCTACGTTTCGCTCATCCGTACCCGCCTGACGAGGGCGGAAGAACTGAAGGCGCGTGCGCCGAACAATCCGGAAATGATCGAGGCGGTCGGCGGGTTCGTGCGCCAGTGGCTCACCATGCCGGGCCGGTTCGACCGCTCGTTCACCCAGGCGCTGGACGCCGGCAAGACGGATGATGCCGCGGCGATCCTCGAGCAGTGGCAGCAGATCGCGGCGCATCTCCCGTTCAAGGATCTCACCCTGATGACGCACGGCCGGCAGGCCCTGAGCATGGAGAGACGCCTGCGGTTCATGAAGGGGGTCGAGGCCCTTCGCGCCATGCCGCGGGACCTGTCGGAGAAGTACGTGGCCGGACTGGAGGAGTCTCTCGTAACGGTGCGGGACAGCCGGGCCACGGAGACGCAGCCCCAGGTGAGATCGTGGTGGCTCAGGCGCCAGGAGGACCTGGCTGGCATGGCCACCAGGCTGGGCACCGTGTTTGACGAGCGACTGGCCGGGGCGGCGGAGGCGAAGGATCTCGCCGCGGCCGAATCCCTGACCGCGGCCTGGGAAGTGGTCAAGAAGAGCGAACAGGTATACGGCGCCATTCCGCAGGCGACACACCGGCGCGTGGCATCGGGGGCCGCGCGGCTCGTATCCGGCCTGTTTGACCAGGAGAAGAAACGGCTCGTCGCAGCCTGCGAGAAGGGCGATTTCGGCGAGGCAAAGAAGATCAGCCGGTGGTTCGTCGAGTGCAGACGCAAGGCGCCGGGGTTGGTGCAGGCGACGGAGCCCGCCTACCGGCAGGCGATGGAGGAGGTGACCGCCCAGCAGGTGGCATGCGTGAAGAAGCTGGTGGACGACGTTTCAACCGGCACGAAAGCCGAGCAGTTCCAGACCATCAGCGATCTCAACAAGGAATGGCGGGCGAGCTGGCCGAGATCGCGCGCGGTGCAGCTGGACCAGGCCGCGAAGCTCAAGTGCCTGGCGGTGGCGAATGCGTCCGTGAAGCTCGCGCTGGCGCTCTACGCCAACGAGGAGTTCGCAAAGGGGGACGACGAATACGCGCGCCTGCAGAAGTTTTCCAAGGCGGTCCCGGCCGACCTGCGCCCGGCGTCGCTGGACGATGGCCTCGCGCAGGTCTCGGCTGCGCGCGACAAGTCCACGAAGCACGCGCAGGAATTCCGGGACGCCAGCGCGGAATTCGATAAGCTGGCCGCCGCGTTCGAGAAACCCGACCCGGCGAACTGGAGGAAACAGCTGTCGAGCTGGTCATCGCTGAAGCTCTCGGTCAAGGTACGGGAGTCCATCACCGGGAGCGCGAAGTGGCGGGACTTCGGGGACAAGTTCAAGAAGGCCATATCGGAGTATGTCGGCGGCTCGCAGGACCCGGACTGCGTGAAGGAGGTGCGGGCGGTGCTGGAGACGGAGGGCTCGGAGGCCTTGATCGACAAGGCCGGGCGGCTGCAACTCACCAACATGCTCAAGCTCAAGGAGCGGGTCTTCCTCGACCGGCAGAAGCTGGCCCGGATCGCGGTTTCCATGAAAGCGGACAAGCCCGATACCTGGCGGAGCGCCCTGAAGGAGCTCGCCGCGTCCCGTTCGATGCCGAGCCTGATGTATGATAAGGTCTGCTGGAGCGTATGGAAGAAAGCCGAGGGCGCCTGTTTCGGCCACGTGAAGGACTACATTGAGCGGGCAGAACCGGCGGGTATGAGGGAAGACCGCCTGGTCGAAGCGCAGGAGATACTCAGGTCCGCCCGGGCCGCCGGCACGTTCGATATCAAGACGATAGGTGAGCTCGAGGCCCTGGCCGGCCGGGAGATCGGGAAGATCGATGCGGCGCGTCGCGAGCAGGCGCGCGCGGCGGCAAAACGGGCGGCAGAGCTGGAGGCGGCGCGGCTGGAGCAGCAGCGGATGGAGACGGCGAAGCGCGCGGCAGAGCTGGAGGCGGCACGGCTGGAGCAGCAGCGGGTAGAAGCCGCGAAGGCCGCGGCCGCTGAGAAGAAGCGCCTCGCCGAGCTTGAAGCGGCGCGGCTGGAACAGGAGCGCCTGGCGGCGGAGAAGAAGGCGGACGACGAAAGAGAGAAGCTCAAAGCCGCGCAGCGCGAGCGTGAACGGATAGCTGCCGCGAAGCGGGCCGAGGAAGAAGAGCTGGCGCGCAGGAAAGCGGCGCTCGAAGCGATCCGCAGCAGACAGGAGCAGGAACGCCTCGCCAAGCTCCAGACCAGCGTTGTGAAGCCGCCGCCCACCCGCTCGGTTGTGCCGCCGAGCAGGACGCCGCCGCCGAACAGGACCCCGCCGGACGAGGAGGCGCTGAGCGTTGTGAAGCGGCCGCAGTTCGACCCGGTGCTCCAGGCCTACCTGGAGCCCATCGAGCTTCACCTGAAGCGTGACGAAGTGCGCGAGGCCGTGAAGCTGCTGAGCAGGGAATTGATAGCGAGGTGCAGGAAGGCCGAAAGGAAGAAACGGGGTTCGGTTGACTGGATCCGTGTGAGCGACTGGCTCCACGCCAAGCGGGAGCAGTACCCGGGCCTGAACGTGGTGGGCCGGAACGAGCTCGACCTGGTTGACGTCGAGTTGGAGAAATACATCGCCCGGCAGCGGCGGGGCCGGTAGGAAGTCGGAGGATCCCGCGTGTAGCGCGGGACCCGAACAGGTACGCAATATGTTTAGCAGGCAGACCAGGTCGATTGCGGCGTGCGCGGTACTTGCGCTGCTGTCGTCGTGCGCCATGTTTGGCGGCGGCAAATACGAATCCGCTGAAGGCGGCACGTACTACACCAAGGTAAACATGTGGTATTCCCGCAGCGGCGAGATCGAGTCCACGAACTATCACGTGGGTGACATGCTGCCGGCCGGCACGCGGGTGACCGTGACGAAATGCCGCGGCGGCAAGATCAAGTTCGAGACCGGGTCCGGGAAGATGCTGAAGCTGGTTCACTCCAAGCGGCATAGCCGCATCCAGTTCGGGGAGCTGTTCCACCGGCATTTCGGCAAGAGCGACGTTACTTCGGATGCGGGCATGTACAACGGCTTCTCGCCGCGGGAGCAGACAAACGTGGACCGCGGCAAGATAGCCACCGGGATGAGCAAGGATGCGGTCCTGGTGGCCTTCGGCTATCCGCCGAGCCACCGGACGCCGGACCTGGACGCGGACACCTGGACCTATTGGGTCGGCAGGCGAACCGCCGTGCTGCATTTCAAGAACGATACCGTCCGCAGCATAGAAGGCGAGGGCTCGGCGCGGGCGGTCAAGATCTACGTCGTCTCCGACCCGCCGGGCGCCATGATAGATGTTGACGGAGAGCCGGCGGGCAAGGCGCCGTGCATCGTGGATATCGAGATCGGGCCGCGCGACATGTCGGGTAGAAAGACGTTCCGGGCGAGCCCGGCCGAGCCGGCGGCTCCGTGCCTGGGTGTTCTGTGCGACGCGGTGACCGATCCCGGCCCGAAGGGCGGCGATGCGATCACGGTACGGGAAGTGATCCCTCTCGCGGGCGGGCATCGCCTCGGGCTGGTGCCGGGCGACAAGATCCTATCGGTGAACGGCAAGCGGATCAGGAACGAGTTCGAATGCATGGACGCGATTCGCCGGGCGGGGTTCGGTAAGCCTCTCAAGGTGCTGGTGAGGCGGGGGAACAGGGAAATGTCGCTGTTGGGGAGTACCGACGTGAAGGAGTCGGGCGCTTTCTATCCCAGGACCAGGGAGTACACGGTGGCCGCGCTGGCGGACATGGACGGCAAGGTGATGTTCTTCGACCTGCGCACGAAGGCAGGTGGCGCGGCGGCGCCGCCCGCCGTCAAGCGGCCGCCGACGGCGGCGGCACGCCCGCCCGCGGTAACACCGGTGCCCGACCGGAACCTGCCGGACCTGCCGATGGTGGCGAGCGGCTTCCTGGTGACCGGGCAGGGCCACGTTCTGACCTCGGCGCACCTGCTCAAGGGCGTCAAGAGGATCGTGGTCCGGACGGCGGGGGGGCGGAAGCACAGCGCGTCTGTGGTGCATACCGACAACGTGAACGACTGGTGCCTGCTCAGCGCGCCCACGCTGCGCGGGACACCGCTGGCCGTCGGCGACGACTCGGGCATCAAGGCCGGGGCGCGGGTCTTCCGTCTCGGGTATCCGCTTGGCGGCGGGACGGCGGCGCTCGACGTGTCGAGCGGGCGCATCGTGAGCGCGCAGGGGTTCGGCGGTGACCCGAGGCACCTGCAGGTGCAGGTTGACGGGGGAACGAAGGACGTGTCCGGGGCGCCCGTTGTCAACGCACGCGGCGAATGGTTGGGCGTGGTGTCGGACAGGCTCGACAAGATAATCCACGCGTTCGCCGGCGGCGCGGCGGCGGATGTCAATTTTCTGCTCCGATCGAAGACCATCGCGGGCCAGCTGCCGTCGGGCGCCGTCCTGCAGCCGGCGCCGGCAAAGCCGGGACCGGAGCTTGATAGTACGTCGGCCAGGAAACGGCTCTCGAGCGCAGTGTTGGCCGTACATGGGAAGTAGGATCGTCGGAGTGGATGGTGCATCGTGAATAGTGAATGGTTGCAGAGGGGAGTACCGGGTGTGAGCCGCTGCCGCATGAGATCGCTGATGGTTGTCACGCTGGGGGCGCTCCTGGCCGCGGGATGGCTGTGCCGGGCGCAGGAGAAAGAGCCGGAGACCTATTTCACGGCGGTCAACATCTGGTGCGCGGATCCACGCTCGATACCCACCACGAACTACCACGCCGGCGAGATCATACCGGTGGGCACGAAAGTCACCCTGAAGAAGCTCGGCGGGCTGAACATTGTTTTCGCGACGGAGGACGGTAAGACCTACACGATCCTGCACATGCTCAAGCACAGCACGATCAAGCTCGAGAATGTCTTCGCGCGGCTGTTCAGCCTGGAGGACGCGCTGTCGCCGGAAGGCGCTTTCCACAAGCTCACCAAGCTGGAACAGAAGGCCGTGTCGGAAGGAACGATCTACGAAGGAATGAGCAGGGCAGCGGTCCTCATGGCCTACGGGTTCCCGCCGAGCCATAGGACGCCAGACCTGGAGGCGAAGACCTGGACGTACTGGCGCGGCAGGATGCGCACGGTGGTGGTTACTTTTGATGATGACGGACTGGTCGAGACAATAAGGGGACTGCCCAGACCCGAGCCCAAGAAGGACAGGAGACGATGACAAACACCAGACGCAAAGTAACCGGTACACTGATTGTTCTTGGCTGCCTGGGCCTCACGGGAGCCAGGCTGGCGCCGCAGGGCAAGACCTATTTCACCAGGGTCAACATCTGGTACGAGAACCCGGGACGCATCCTGTCCACGAACTACCACAGGGGAGGCAGGATCCCCGCGGGCACCGAGGTGAAGATCCTCAACTACGGCAACGGGAAGATCACCTTCTTCGATGCCGGGACCGGCGTGATGACCCTCTGGCACGCGCGCCGGCACAGCCGGATCAGCCTCGAGGCGCTGTTCGAGCGGCATTTCTCCGAGGAGAACGTCACGGCGGAGGGCGGCACGTTCAACAAGCTGACGGAGGACGAAAAACGGAACGTCCTCGCGGGTACCGTTGCGAACGGCATGAGCAAGGAAGCGGTGCTGATGGCTTACGGCTATCCCCCGAGCCACCGGACCCCTTCGCTCGACGTGGATAGCTGGCTCTACTGGGTTGGGACGCGGACCACGAAGAGGGTGAACTTCAACAGTGAGGGCCGGGTGGGCGAGAAGAGGGACGCGGAGCAGAAAGAAGAGGTGGCAAAGGATCCAGGCCTGAATCCTGTCGGCAAGGAATACTACACCGGCATCAACATGTGGCACGAGGGATCGAGCGACATACCGTCGCTCAACTATCACGCGGGTACGCTGATACCCGTCGGTTCGAAGGTCAGGATCAGCTCGTTCGGCAAAGGGATAATCGGCTTCGAGGGTGACGGGGTAGGGGCGCTCCGGATAGTGCACAGCCGGCGGTACAGGAATATCAGCCTGCACGAGCTGTTTGCCCAGTACTTCTCCGAAACGGATGTGACCGCGAAGGACGGCGCCCTCTCGAAGCTGACCGAAGAAGAGCGCGCGAACGTCAAGGCGGGGAAGGTGGCCGTGGGCATGAGCAAGGACGCGGTGCTCGCGGCATTCGGCTATCCGCCCGACTACATGACACCCGACCTGCAGCACCACATCTGGAAGTACTGGGTCGGCCGGTCACAGATAATGGCCCTCTACTTCCGGGACGACAAGGTCCAGACGATCGACCCGCCGCCGGAGGGGGATAGTGACCGGTGACCGGTGGCCAGTTGCCAGTGGCCGGTGGCCAGTGACCAGTGGCCAGTAGTAGGACTGGCCCAGGCTGGTAATCGGTAACTGTGGCGCTGCGCTACAGGCCCTTGTCGAGGAGGTCGGCCAGCTGCGCGTAGGTGAAGGCGCAGACGTCGATCGGCTTGTCCTTGCCCTTCACCTTGATCTGGACGATGTGGCCTTCGCAGACCTCCGCGGGAAGCTGTTCATAGGATTTCGGGCCGAGGACGACGTCCTTGCCGAGCTCCTTGGAGGCCTTCTCGAAGCGGAACGCCAGGTTCACCGAGTCGCCGAGCGCCGTGTAGTCCTTGTTGCTCCCGCCCACGTTGCCGAGCACCGCCTGTCCGGTATTGATGCCTACGCCGATCTTGAATGTATGCGGCAGATCGGGGAACTCGGTGCCGATAACGCCCGCTTCGATGTTCAGATGATGGGCGGTCCGGAGAGCTGCCGCTACCGGGGAAACGTCGATCTGGCCGTCATCAATCCAGCGCACCATGATGGCGTCGCCGATGAACTTGTCCACGACCCCGCCGTTGTTGCCGACGACTTCGCTCGCGGCCCGGCACCACCGGGAAAGAACCTGCGCGAGCAGGTCGGCCCCGAGCTTTTCCGACATCGGCGTATAGCCGCGGATATCGGTCACCAGCGTCGTAACATGGTGTATGGCTCCGCCGACGGTGAACATTGTCGGATGCGTGAACTCGTCTTCGTCATCGGGCTCTTCCTCGGCTATGTTCTCCTGGCGGAAGGTCAACTGGTGATTTCCGATCTTGATCAGGTCGAAATTGGAGAGGGCGCAGGGCACGAGCACGCGCTTGTTGTTCACCACCGTGCCGTTGGCGCTGCCCATATCCATCACGTAGTAGTTGCCGTCCCCGAGACGGCGGACTATTGCGTGATTGCGTGAGACCTTCGGGTCCGACAGCGTTACGTCGTTCGCCTTGCTGCGGCCGATGGTCAGGATCTGGTCGCACTCGAACTCGGCTTCGTTGCCTTCGATGGTAACCTGGACACTTGCGGACATAGTAACTTCCCTATCATATTCTGTTCAGAAATGCCCGGAAGGTCAAGTCCTGAGGCATGCGGAACGCCTAGCGCTGATTCACTTTGGTGGTAACCAACTGGGATGCTTGGTAGTTACGAGAGAAAGGGCCTTTCTGCCCCGGTTTGCGCTCATGGCGTCGTAGAAGCCGGAGGTGGTAGCAAGCCGTTTGTCG
>Ga0272442_10001884_pt1 | contig 31115 bp, 33 predicted proteins | sample SSMForm2O_FD_200262 | JGI IMG/M metagenome (GOLD analysis project Ga0272442, IMG submission 200262) | Marine sediment archaeal communities from Little Sippewissett salt marsh, Falmouth, MA, United States - SSM-Form-2O | ecosystem: Environmental > Aquatic > Marine > Wetlands > Sediment ... | reverse complement strand
TGGACTTAAAAGGTAAGAAAAATGGATAAAAAGTGTTTAAAAGTTGGAGAAAAAGCACCTGATTTTTCTTTGATTGATCATAATGAAAAAAAATTCAGAATATTTGATTATAAAGGAAAGCGGGTTCTTCTTTCATTTCATCCCCTTGCATGGACTGGTATTTGCTCTGAACAAATGAAATCTTTAGAAAAACATTTCAACGATTTTGAAGAATTAAATACAGTTGCAGTTGGAATAAATGTTGATTCAATTCCATCAAAAAAGGCATGGGCAGAAACACTCGGTTTGAAAAATACAAGATTACTTTCGGACTTCTGGCCTCATGGAGAAGTATCAGATTTATATAATTTATTTAGAGATAAACAAGGTTTTTCTGAAAGAGCAAATGTAATTATAAATAAAGATCAAGAAATTGAATTTATTAGAGTATATGAAATTGGTGAACTACCAGATATTGATGAGATTCTAACTTTTCTTAGGGAATTATGATTAGTGGTATAGGGGATAAATTTCAACAGGATACAAAATATTCTAGATACTCCATGAGCGGAGGTAGTCTTGACTGGGATAATAAACCAGATTTATATAAGACCTATCCAAATTGTAAAAAAATAATACTTGAAAAACCTGAATTATTATCAAACCTAACTTTAAACGAGGTATTGAAAAAAAGAAGAAGTATACGTAATTTTTCTGATAAGCCAATTGAAAAAAAACAGCTTTCCTATTTATTATGGGCATCAACTGGAATTTCTAGGGAAGACATTGGATATAAATATCGAACAGCCCCATCTGCTGGAGCTCTTTATCCAGTTGAAACATACTTAGTTTTAAACAATGTTAAGGATATTTCTAAAGGAATTTATCATTTTTCAATTAAAGACCACGCTCTCGAAGAATTAAAAACTGGTGATTTTGGAAGTAATATATCACATGCTGCATTAGATCAGGATATGTGCAAATATGCTTCAGTTGTTATTATCTGGACTGCTATTTTTAACCGTTCAAAATGGAAGTATGGGGAGCGAGCTTATAGATACATCTATCTAGATGCAGGTCACATCGCTGAAAATCTTGCAATTGCATCAACAAGCCTTGGTCTTGGTAGTTGTCAAATAGCAGCTTTATTTGATGATGAGGTAAATGAGTTGATAGGTGTTGATGGAAAAAAAGAAAGTGTAATTTATATGAGTGTGGTAGGAAACATATAATTTAATAGTAAATAATAAATCTTATTTGTTTGTTTATATTTTGTAAGGTGGAGGTTAATATGAGTTCTAATAAAATCATTAAATTAGATGATACGACCTGGGAAAAAACTGTAGAAAAAGGAGAAAAACCAGTTGTTGTAATGTTTTCAAGTCCAACTTGTCCTTATTGTATGCAGATGAAACCATATTTTGAAGAGTATGCATCTGAATACAAAGAAAAAATACTTTTCGCTGAGGTAGATATTTCAAAAAGTCAAACAATTGCCTCTAGATATGGTGTTATGGGTACTCCTACATTCAAATTTTTCTGTAAGGGTAAACCAATAAATGAACTTGTCGGAGCAATTTATCCAGCTATTTTAAAGAAAACTGTTGATGAATCTCTTGAGCATGGTTCACAATGTGCTGATAATACAACATGGGTCGATTCAAGCATTTCAGGTTATGCCTAGGAGGTAAAAATTAATGGATGTTAAGCAAGCAATCAATAAAAGAAGGGCATTTAGATCATTAACCCCTGTTGAAATTACTGATGAGCTAATTAATGATCTTTCAGAATGCGCTCAAATTACTGCAAGTTGTTTTAATAATCAACCATGGAGATATGTGTTTGTTTATGATAAAGAGATGCTTAAGAAGATGCATGAGGCATTATCTTCAGGAAATGAATGGGCAAAAAAGGCATCAATGATTATCGTAGTTCTTGGTAAACAAGATGATGATTGTGTTATCAGAGATAGGATTTACTATAGATTTGACATAGGAATGGCAACTGAAGCAATAATACTTAGAGCAACAGAATTAGGACTTGTTGCTCATCCAATTGCAGGTTATAGCCCAAAAAGAACCAGAGAGATTTTTGACGTTCCTGACGATATTGATGTAATTGCGCTTGTAATTATTGGAAAACATTCCGAAAAAATTGATCAAGTTCTATCTGAAAAACAGGTTGAAGCTGAAAAAAAACGTCCTGAAAGAATTCCAATAGATCAATTTGTATATATAAATAGATATATTGAAAAGAAGTGATAATTGATGAAAATTGAACATGTAAAAGGAAAAAACAAAGGTAAAATCTTACTATATGCATTAAGCACTTGTGGTTGGTGTAAAAAAACTAAAGAATTCTTAAATAAACTTGGAGTGGAATACTCATATATTTTTGTTGATTTAGTAGATGATGACGAAAGGGATAAGATAATTGAAGATGTTAGAAAACATAATCCTCGTAACTCCTATCCAACTATTGTAGTAAATGACAACAAGTGTATAGTTGGTTATAAAGAGGATGAAATTAAAGAGGCGCTTAATTTATGAATGAAATAAAAAAAGAAGATGTTGATAGATTATATGACAAGCTTAAAAAGGAGGCTGAAAGGTCTGGTTATAATCTAAATCCTGATATTGAACATACCAAGAATTTAATTGAAGGTATTTTGGTAAATGAAAAAAGATACGGATATTGGGCATGTCCATGTAGGCTTGCATCTGGTAAAAAGGAAGAGGATCTAGATATTATTTGTCCTTGTGACTACAGAGATGCTGATCTAGACGAATATGGTTCATGTTACTGTGCTCTTTATGTTACCAAGGATATATTAGATAAAAAAAAGAAGTTAGGTTCAATTCCTGAACGCAGACCTCAAATTGAAGAAAGAGCGAATATAACAGAAAAAACAGTAGAAAAAAATGTAGTTTCACTTTCAAAACCTGTTTGGAGATGTAAGGTATGTGGTTATCTTTGCGGAAGAGATTCTCCACCTGAGGTATGTCCTATTTGTAAGGCAAAAAAAGAAAGATTTGAAAAATTTATATGAGTTTACCCAGCTCTTCCATCATCACAGGCGTTTTCCTCATCCATTGGTCTTGCATGTTCTGCATGTGCCGGTTGGGTGCAGATATCAAGAGGTACTTTTTCCATTGGTTTTCCACAACAATTAGGTACTTTTTCATCGGTAATGTCAATTGTCTTTCCACATTCTTTACATTTATATGTATTTTTCATAATCTCACTCCTATTTTTGTACAATTTCATCAATTTTTGTTTTGATAGCCATTTTTTCCTTTTCATTCAAGGATTGATCAAGCATTGGATAGACCTTTTCCTCTTCAAAATTTTTATGTCTAATTAGATACAACTTGAAACTATATAAATCAGATAAATTTCTTTTATTTTTAAGATCTCTTCTTAAATTATTTAATTTGTTTAGTATAAAGTTATGTTGTTTTGTTAGTTCAGGTAGCATCTTGTATCCTTCACTTGTACTTTCAGGTGTATAAGAAGTAAAAATTGCTTTTTCTTCTGTGAAGATATGTTTTTCAAGTTCCCATTCAAACTTGTTAAATGCTTCATTCATTGATTTGGAATCTTCATTGTTTTTTTCTTCAAGTAAAGTCAATAAATTTTCAATTTTAAAATGGTTATTTACCATTATTTTAAAAATATTAGTTGATTTTTTCATAAAGAGACTTACCTCACACTTTTTCAGGAATAATTTTATATGTTTTATATCTTACTCTACTTGAAAATTTGTTAAATGTAATAAACAAATATGTGTTTTGATTAACTATTATTTGGAGAAGATAATGGATTTATTTATAACAACGTTTGAATCAGTTGCAGTACTACTTGGTATCGGAATTGTTGGGTTTTGGATAATCAAAAAAAGGATAGTTCCTGGTAACATTTTAGGTCTCCTTTCACCTCTTGCGTTAGTTATTGCTTTGCCAAGTTTGATTTTTATAAACATAATCAATAATTTTGAACCTAGTAAGTCTACTGACTGGTGGCAATTACCATTATGGTGGGGATTTTTTACAATAATTTCAGGTTGCCTAACGTTTATTTTCATGTTTATATCACAAAAAAAGACAAGACGTGAATTTTCAGCTTCATTGTTCTATCAGAATGGAATATTTTTTCCTCTTGCTGTTCTAACAGGGATTTTTGGGTCTGAATCCCAATATGTAGTTTTTTTGTTTTTGTTTATCATTTTTTATCCTGCTCTTTTCTTTGGTACATATTTCTTGTTCTTTAAAAATAAAGATGTTAAATCAATCAATTGGAAAAGAATAATTCATCCTGTTTTGATATTTACAATAATTGCAATTATTATAAAACTTAGTGGAACTCATAATTATATACCATATTTTGTATCACAAATATTTACATTACTTGGTGGAATGACTGTTCCTTTGATTATGATTATTCTTGGTGGAAACATTTATTTAGATTTCCAGAAAAAAGGAAAGATGCAATTATTTGAAATTTCAAAATTTGTAATTATAAAAAATCTAGTTTTTCCTCTCATTTTTATCGTTATTTTGATATCGATAAAATCAATAATTTCATATCCAATTGCTATTATTATTTTACTACAGGCTGCTGTTCCACCTTTGACAGCAGTACCTCTTGTTACTGAAAGGTCGGGGGGAGACAGAGCTATAGTAAACCAGTTTATTGTAGCAAGCTTTGGCCTTTCTTTAATTACCATTCCAGCAATGGTTTTTTTATTTGAAAGTTATTTTTAATTTATTTATCTTAATAAAATATTTTCACAATAGTATTATAGAGTAAATCTATTAAGAAGTGCTTGGAAGTAAAAGATGAATGAACTAAATATTGAAATCAAAATTGTGGATTCATGGAAAGAATCAGAAATTGTAGAGCTATATAAATCAGCTGGTTGGTGGAAAAATTATTATGATTCATCTAAAATTAATTTTATGATAAAAGGTAGTTTTGCATTTGCTGTTGCAGTTGAAAAAAAGTTACATAAGGCAGTTGGGATGGGGCGTGTAATATCTGATGGGATTTCTGATGCGTATATCCAGGATCTCGTAGTACTACAAGAATATCAAGATAGTGGGATTGGTAAAAGAATTGCTAAAGCTCTACTTGAATTTTGTATTTCAAAAAAAATAATATGGGTAGGTCTTATTGCTGAACCAGAACAAAGCGGCTTCTATTCAAATATTGGATTTAAATCTTTAAATGATTACACTCCAATGAAATATGAGAAAGATGATTAAGATGCTTTCAATCGATGATTTTAAATCAATCACACTTGAGGATAAAGCCTTATTTGATACACATTATGAAAAATATCCGCCGATTCATAGTGATAATGTTTTTACAACTCTAATTAGTTGGGTTGGTTATAGTAGCTACAAATTCGCTTGTTATAGAGATAATATAATTATTATGAGTAATGTAAAAAATCAGATTCAATTTAGACCGCCCTCTGGTAAAAAAAGAAATGATTTATTTAATCAAGTCTTAAAACTTGCTAAAAAACAGGATTCTAAATTTCCTATTGGAGTTATTGATTCTAAAACAAAGGAATGGCTTTTAAATTCTTATCCCAAATTAGAATTCATTCCAAAAAGAGATTACTTTGATTATGTTTACCTTTCATCAGATCTTACTGAATTGGCAGGATCTGGCTATAGTAAAATTAGAAATCGATTAAACAAATTCAAGAGGAATTATTCTTATGAGGTTGAAAAAATAAATGAGGAAAATATGAGTGAGATCCAAAAGTTTCTAAAGAGATGGTGTCTATGGAAGGATTGTGAATCAGATCCATTACTTGAAAATGAAAAAAAGGCAATTCTTTTTTCAATTGCCCATTACTTTGAACTTGGGTTATCAGGTATTATTATACGTATAAATGAAAAGATTGAAGCAATAGCCGTTTATGAGGAGATGAATCCTGATACGGCAGTTGTTCATTATGAGAAGGGGTCTCCTGATTTTGATGGGATTTACAAGGTTGTAAATAATGAAACTGCAAACATAATTGAAAATGATTATAAATATATAAACAGAGAATCTGATATGGGGCTTTCTGGTTTAAGACGTGCTAAGATGTCATATAGACCTCATCACATGATAGAGATATTTAATATTAATAAAAAAAGTATTTAATTTTTGAATCTTTTTTATAATATTACTCATCACATGCTGCGCAGAATAATGAAAATTCTGGACTTTTTCTTAATATTTTACAAATTCTGCAGGTCTCAGGTATCACACTTCCATTGCCGTTATCAATTATGTTTTGTGCAGATGTTTTAATTTCTTTTAGTATTAAATCATCTACAATATTTATTCTCCCTCGCTTTCTTGAAACATATTGACAAACTGCAGCAGGCGTGATACCAAGTTTTTCTGCAGTATCCTTTTGACTTAAACCAAAATCATTTATCATGCTTTCCGCAATTTCTTTTCTGATGACGGGCAAGCCATTCCACATCATGTATTCGCAGGTAGTTCGTTTCATATAAGAGAATATTATTCTGTATACTTATAATTAACGATTGTTTATTATTATGTAACATTTGTTGCGATTTACATTTTTACTGAGAGAAAATAAATGTTACTCTTGTTGTAAAAATATCTTAATTTGACCTTATACTTTTCATAATTTTTTAAATTTAAACTATATAATTCATAGAAACATTTAAATACCCAATTAGTATTAACAATTGTTAATTAGAGGCTAAATGGGGCAATAAATCTCTTGATTATTAAAAATAAAAGGATTAAAATATTATCATTCAGGCTGATGGAAATTGGGGGTGAAAAGGCAGGGTGAACCCATCTTTTTATATCCCATCCTTTCCTCCTCTCCTCAAAACTATATTTTGAGACCCTCCCCTGCTTTCAAACCCTCTCCATCTTTTTCATAAAATATCTTTAGTTATTTAAAACAAAAAAACATAGATGTTTAATATGAAGGAGCTAATAAAAAGAATTGAAAACCTGAAAAAAAGTGATATTTCAAAGAAAGTAGAGGAAAGGATTAATGAGTTTAAAAATATAGATAAAAGCTCAAATGATGAACTTTTCAAGGAGATATGTTTCTGTTTATTGACTGCTAATTATAATGCAGAAAAAAGCATTAAAATTCAAGATGAAATTGGAGAATGTTTTTTAACAGATTCAAAAGAAGAGCTTACAAAAAAACTAAAAAATTATGGTCATAGGTTCCCAAATGTAAGAGCTGAATATATATCAGAATCAATAAAATGTAAAGAAAAACTTAATGAAATTGTTCAATTTCCAGATAAAAAAGCATTAAGAGACTGGATAGTAAATAATGTAAAAGGCCTTGGATATAAAGAAGCTAGTCATTTTTTAAGAAATGTAGGTTTTGATGATTATGCAATAATTGATTTTCATATAGTAGATATTCTAGTAGATAATAAAATAATTAATAAACCAAAAACACTAACAAAAAGAAAATATCTCGAAATAGAAGATAAATTAAGAAAGATTGCTGAAAAAACGGATCTGAATTTAGCTGAACTAGACCTGTATCTTTGGTACTTAGAAACTGGTAAAATATTGAAGTAATATATTCAAATTATACCTAAAGGTTTTTAGAGGATTAGAATATCACGGATTGGTGATTTAAATGGATTTCAATCTTACAGAACAACAAAAATTATTCCAAAAGGTTATTAGAGAATTTTGTGAAAAAGAATTAAAACCAATCGCTTCAAAAATTGATCAAGAAGAATATTTTCCATTTGATCTTTATAAAAAAATGGGTAAAATGGGACTTATGGGCATGACTGTTCCACAGAAATATGGAGGGGCAGGTATTGATAAAGTTAGTTACATGATTGCACTAGAAGAAATATCTCGATTTTGCGGTTCAACTGGACTTACAGTTGAAGCACATAACACTCTTGGTTGTGGTTATATTTATGAGCATGGATTCGAAGAGCAGAAAAAGAAATATCTTCCAAAATACACAAATGGTGAGAATTTTGCAGCACTTGCAATTACTGAACCAAATGCAGGATCTGATGTAGCTGGACTTCAGACTACTGCTGTTCTTGATAAAGATGAATGGGTAATAAATGGTACAAAGCAATTTATAACAAGTGGTGATATAGCAGGCGTTACCATTGTAATGGCAAAAACTGATAAGGAAAAAGGAGCAAAAGGAATTTCTGCGATACTTGTTGAGAAAGATACAAAAGGTTTCAAGGTCGGACAACTAGAAGATAAACTGGGGCTTCGTGGTACTAGAACTGCTGAACTTATATTTGAGGACTGTCGAGTACCAAAAGAAAACCTTCTTGGTGAGATAAATAAAGGTTTTTATGGTGTCATGGACACACTTGATAGAGGTAGAACTGCAGTTGGTGCAATGTCTGTTGGAATTGCAAGAGGTGCTCTTGAAGATAGTCTTGAATATGCACAACAACGTCAACAGTTCGGAAGACCAATTGGTAAATTTCAAGCAATTAGATGGATGATTTCTGATATGGCAACCGAGGTTGATGCTGCAAGGCTACTTGTTTATAGAGCTGCTTTTTTAGAGGATAACAAACTACCATACTCAAAGGAAGCGGCAATGGCAAAGCTATATGCTTCAGAAATTGCTATGAGAGCAACAAACAAGGCAATTCAAATTTTTGGTGGCTATGGTTATATACGAGAATATCCTGTTGAAAGATATTTTAGAGATGTAAAACTTTGTCAAATTGGTGAAGGCACATCAGAAGTTCAAAGAATTGTCATATCAAAAAAATTAGGATTATAATTCAATATTGGGGAAGGAAATATGCAAAAAGCTGAGGGATATGATAGTCTGTATAAGAAGTTTAAATGGGATGTTCCGAAGTATTTCAATTTTGGTTTTAACGTTGTTGATAAGTGGGCAGAGGATAGAACAAAACTTGCATTGATTTCTATTGATAGAAGTGGTAAAAGAGACAGATATCACACCTTTAGAGATTTATCAGTTGAATCTAATCGCTATGCAAATGCTTTAAGAAGGATTGGAGTCAAGAAAGGCGATAGAGTCCTAGTTATTTTACAAAGTATACCTGAATGGTATATTGCCCTAATTGGAATGTTTAAGCTTGGCGTAATTCCAATGCCTGGAACAGTCCTACTCACTGCAAAAGACATTGAATATAGGATAAATCGTGCTGAAGCAAATATGGTTTTTACTGATTTAAATCACGCTGATCTTGTTGATGGAATAAAATCTAAATGTCCAACATTAAAAAATCTAATGCTAGTGGATGGTAAAAGAAAAGGATGGCTTAATTATCTTGAGGAAATGGATAAATCTTCATATGAGTGTACGCAAAAAGATATAGTTAAAACAAAATCAACTGATCCAATGCTTATATATTTTACATCAGGAACTACTGGCCCACCAAAGATGGTTCTTCATACTCATAGCTATCCGCTCGGTCATGAGGTTACAGCTAGATTTGCACAATCATTAACAGATAAGGATTTGCATTGGACAGTCTCTGAAACTGGTTGGGCAAAAGCTGCATGGGGAAAGCTTTTTGGTCAAATGATTGCTGGTGCTGCTGTTATTCAATGGGAAACTCCCGGAAGATTTGATGCAGATGGACTATTGTGGGCAATGGAAAGATATGGAGTAACCTCATTTTGTGCACCACCAACTGTATATCGATTGTTAATTCAAATGGATTTAAAGAAATATAATCTAAAACTACGTCATTCTATGAGTGCTGGTGAGCCACTGAATCCTGAGGTAATTAGGGTTTGGAAAAAAACATTTGGTCTTGAAATCTATGATTTCTATGGTCAAACAGAAACTGTATGCGTTCTATCAAATTATCCTTTTATGCCAATAAAATATGGCTCTGTTGGTAAGCCAACGCCAGGTCATGATGTAAGAATCGTTGATGATGACGTAAATGAGTTACCGCCAAATGAAGAAGGAAACATAGCACTCTACATCGGTAAAGTTCGTCCCCCAGGTCTTTTCAAGGAATACTGGAAAGATGAAGATGTGATGAAGAAATCATTTAGGGGAGACTATTATTTCACAGGTGATAGAGGTTATAAAGACGAAGATGGATATTTCTGGTTTGTAGGAAGAGATGACGATGTTATAAAATCATCTGGTTATAGAATAGGCCCTTTTGAAGTGGAATCAGCACTTATGGAACATGATGCTGTTGCAGAATGTGCTGTTATAGGCGCAACTGATTCAAAGGGAATTAGAGGTATTGTTGTAAAAGCAGTAATAGTTCTATCAAAAGGTTATAAACCCTCAGAAAGGCTTACAAAAGAATTACAAGATCACGTCAAAAAAACTACTGCACCTTACAAATATCCACGAATTGTTGAATATGTAGATGAGCTACCAAAAACAATCTCTGGAAAGATTTTAAGAAGAGAATTAAGAAATGATAAATAATTATTATTTGTAAGGTAAAAATTCCTTTCCCAATAATTCTCTACCAATAATTATTCTCATTATATTCATTGTACCTTCTGCACCTATTGAATAGGATCTTACTCCTCTTATTCCCATTTCAACTGGAAATTCCTTTGTATAACCAAGTGCACCAAGCCAATCCGCAACTTCATTCATAACACCAAATGCATAGATTGGAGCACGTAGTTTTGAAATTGCTGCTGCTATTGCAACGGCATGATGATTTGCTTTTTTATCCTTATACATTTTGTCCATTGTCCAAGCAGCACGATATACTTGAAGTTTTACAGCATCAATATTGCAGTAATGCTCGGCAAGAGGAAACTGAATTCCCTCAAAACTACCCAGAGGTCGACCAAAAGCTTTCCGAGTTTTTATATGTTCAATACCCAGTTCTAAAGCAGCTTCGGAAGCTCCCACACAAGTTGCACCAATTAGAACCCTTGCTGCTGAAAAGCCCTCCATTGCATAGTAAAAACCTCTATTGAACTCGCCAATAAGATTATAATCTGGAAGTTCAACATCGCTCATGATAAAGCCACCAGTCGAAATCCCCATTCGTCCCATGTCCTCAAACAAGGTTGTTTCTATATTATCCATATCTTTTAATGGAACAGCAAAAAAAGAAAATCCTTTATGGCCTTTTGATGGATCAGTTCTTGCAAGAGTAAGATGAACTCCTCCCCATTTACTAGATTCATTAATGCCACTTATATATATTTTCTCTCCATTCAAAATCCAGCTTTTACCTTTTTTTTCTGCCTTTGTTTTTGCAGCACCTAAAATGTCAGATCCACCTTCTGGTTCTGTAACAGCTATACCACAGAAAGCCTCTCCAGATGTTACTTTCTTTAAATATTCCTCCTTCATCTTATCTGTGCCATATCTACTGAAGATAAAACCCCATGCTGCCTCGACAAGATAAAGTACTGGAATTGCAAGACTGATATCTGCTCTACCAAGCTCTTCAGCTGCAATACTTGCCATAGTCCAGTCAACTCCTGCGCCTCCATAATCTTGTGAAGCAGTTGGTGCAAGTAATCCAAGTTGAGCCATACTTTTAATAATATCATCTGGAATTTTTTTATTAGTATCAATTTCTCGAACTCTAGGCTTAATTTTTTTCTGAGCAAAATCACGAACAGTTCTTCTCCAAATTTCTTGTTCCTCGGTCCAGCTAAAATCCACCTATTTTACCTCCTCCCTTATGATAAGGTTAGGAGGAGTATCATAAATTCGTTATAATAAGTTTGTTATAATTTTAGCTCTCTATCAAATATAATATAGTAAAATATGAAACTTTTAAATATATAAAATCAGATTAATTTGTTTGAGGGCGGCGTATAATATGAAAAAAATATTCATTTTCATTTCAGTATTTCTTTTTTTAACATCGATGTTTAGTGGGTGTCTTGAAAAATTTAAAATTGAAGATGCAGGAACAATTATATTTTGTGATTTTTAGGGTGGTTTTTATGGAATTATATCTGATAACTTTCATAATGGAGAAAATAAATTTGACCCAATTAATTTACCGAATGAATTTAAGGAAGATGGTTTAAGAGTTAAATTCAAAGCTTTAGTAACACTGGGACAGTATGGTTATCATATGTGGGGAACATATGTAAGAATTCTTGAAATTGAAAAGTTAGAATCAATCTAATTTTATTATACAAATTAAAAACTGACAAAGGATAAATATAATTAGTTTAATACCTAGGCGGGGAGAAATAATGGCTTTCAAAAATTCTTACATACCTTATGGTGGATATTGGAGTACACCATTTTGTGCATGGCAAAAAAGTTTTCAGAACCTGCATTCAGTTAAATTTGCTGCTGAAATAGGTTCAAGATTTCTGCAAGAAAAAAAAATATCGCCAAAAGAGTTTGACGAAATAATTTTTGGAATAACAATACCTCAAACATCTGTTTTTTATGGTACACCGTGGTTGGCAGGAATGCTTGGTGCTGAAAGCATCACGGGTCCTATGATTGGACAAGCATGTGCAACTGGGGCAAGAGGTGTTGAATTAGCAGCTCTAGGTATAGAATCTGGATTGAGAAAAAATATTCTTGTAGTATATGCCGATAGATGCTCAAATGGTCCTCTTCTAGTTTATCCAAATCCTGAAGCGCCTGGCGCAACTCAAGATAAAGAAAGCTGGGTTTGGGATAATTTCGGAAATGATCCTTATGCGAAAAATGCGATGATTGAAACTGCTGAAAATGTGGCAAGAGAAGTAGGGATTTCTAGAGAAGATCAAGATAAAATTACACTTCTTCGTTATCAACAATATCTTGATTCAACAAAAAACAATAAAGCTTTTCAAAACAAATATATGATAACACCAATTGAGGTTAAGGATAGAAGAGGTAGAAAAGTTCTTTCTACAGTTGAAGGTGATGAAGGGATTTTTCCAACAACTGCTGAAGGTCTATCAAAACTTAGACCGGTAATGCCAAATGGCACTGTTACTTTCGGAACTCAAACTCATCCAGCTGATGGAAACTGTGGAATTATTGTTACTAATAGAGATAAGGCAAAACAACTGAGTAAGAATGAAAAAATTGAGATAAAAGTGCTTTCCTATGGTGAGGGTAGGTCAAAAAAAGGCTATATGGCAATGGCAATTATACCAGCAGCAAAAATGGCACTAAAACAAGCAAATATTTCAATTGATGATATTACCGCAATTAAAACACACAATCCATTTGCAGTAAATGATATTTACTTTTGTAGGGAGATGGACATCGATTGGAAAGATATGAACAATTATGGTTCTTCTCTTATATATGGTCATCCACAAGCTCCAACTGGTGCGAGACTGATAATAGAACTCATTGAAGAATTAGTTGAAAAAGGTGGAGGTTGTGGTCTATTTGATGGCTGTGCTGCTGGTGATACAGGTTCTGCAATTATTTTGAAAGTAAGTATTGATTAATATTTTTAACAAAGGTGTATGTTAATGAAGATACAAAAAGTAGGAATTATTGGCGCGGGAAATATGGGAAGCGGAATCGCCCAGAAGATTGCTCAAGAAGGGATTTCTGTTGTAATGGTTGACATTGAAGACAGATTTGTTCAAAATGGTTTGAATAATATAAAAAAAACTCTTTCTGAGGCAGTTGAGAGAAAGATACTTACTGAAGATCAAACAAAGGAAGTTTTAAATCGCATTACTGGAACTACAAATAGAGAAGAATTAAAAGATGCTGATATTATTATTGAGGCAGTATTTGAGGATTTTAATGTTAAAAAGAATCTTTTTAACTCTCTTGATAAAATTTGCAAAGAAAAAACTGTATTTGCTACTAATACCTCTTCTTTTTCAATTTCAGATTTGGGTTCTTCAATAAAAAGAAATGACAAATTTATTGGCCTTCATTTTTTCTATCATCCAGCAAAGAACCGTTTGTTAGAAATAATTCCAGGTAACAAAACCAGTCAAAATACAATTAATTTAGCTGAAATTTTTTCAAAGATGATTGGAAAAAATGCAATAAACGTTTTAGATGCACCTGGATTTGCTGTGAATCGTTTCTTTGTACCATGGCTAAATGAGTCGACAAGACTCCTAGAAGAAGGTATTGCAAATATTCCTACAATTGATGAAGTGGCAAAAAAGGTGTTTAAGATTCCTATTGGACCTTTTAAGTTGATGAATTTAACTGGAATTCCAATTGCGTATCATTCAACAGTAAGTCTTAATGAAAAATTAGGTGAATTCTATAAACCAAGTAACAGCCTTAAAGAGCAATTTGAAAATAAAGAGGAATGGAATCTAGATGGAGATGCTGATTTATCGAAAACTGAAATAATAGAAGATCGCTTGCTTGGTACTATATTTATTGTAGCATGCCTAATTGCAGAAGAGGGAATATCAAGTATTGAAGATATCGACAGGGGAGCAAAGATTGGTCTTAGATGGAGAAGAGGTCCATTTGAAATAATGAATAGATATGGAATTGAACGCTCTTATAATATTGTAAAGAAATATGTTCAAAAATACCCAATGTTGAAAATACCTTCAAACCTGGAGAAACAATATGATTCAAAAAAACCTTGGGAATTTAACTTTGTTGATTTGATTATTAAAGATAACATTGCAAAAATTCTTATCAATAGACCTGAAGCAATGAACTCGATAAATGAGGAAGTAATAAATCAACTAGAAAAAAAATTCACAGAAGCAAAACAAAATTCTCAGGTTGGAGCAATTGTACTTGAAGGTGCCGGAAAAGCCTTTATTGCAGGAGCTGACATTCAATATTTCATAAAAAAAATCGAGCAAAACAAAATAGAAGATATATGTGATTTTACAAAATATGGACATTCCGTTTTAAACAAGATTGATCAGTCAGATAAACCAGTAATTGTTAAGCTTGATGGTCTTGCTTTGGGCGGTGGGGCTGAAATTGCACTTGCTGCTGACACAATTGTTGCAACTGAAAAAGGAAGTATTGGTTTCCCAGAAACAGGAATTGGAATCTATCCAGGTCTTGGTGGAACTCAGAGAACTACAAAATATATTGGAAAAGAACTTGCAAAATATCTTATTTTTACAGGTAAAATTTTAAATGCAAAAACTGCCGCTTCTATTGGTTTGGTTGAATACGTTTTTAAACAGGATGAAATAGACAGTAAGATTTCAGAACTTATTTCAAGTGGAAAAATCATTAATAAATCAAGTAAAAAACAGATAGAAATTCCTGAAAATTTTCAAAAGATAAAGGATTATTTCTCTGACGAAAAAATAAATTCATTAATATCTGGAAATAAAGATCTTAATGAACTTGGGCAAAAACTTTCAAAAACTATTTCTTATAAGGCACCGATTGCAATAAAACTAGCAAATAAAATAATAGATGAGGGAAGTTCACTAGAGCTAAAGGATGGACTTGAGTTAGAGCTTAATAATTTATCAAAGATATTTTCAACAGAAGATGCTTTAGAGGGATTGCAATCAATAATAAAAAGACAAAGACCTAACTTTAAAGGTAAATAAATTTATTGAAAAATAAAGAATTATTTTTCACTTTTTTTAAATTAAACGGAAATTCCAAACATCAATTTCTACACTACTAACTTCTTCAAATGTATCTTCAGCAGTGATTTTTAGATTATACTTTCCAAATGTCTTACCAATCCAGAACCATTCATATAATTCCCAATCATTACAATAGCGTGCAGCTCCTTGTTCTACATTATTAAGATAAACTTTTACAATTAGATCTTCACTTCTATCAAACTCATCTTTTGCATCTATTATTATCGGATTCAACCGAAATCCACCTATAGAGATTGCATCAGATATAATATTAAATGGTTTTGAGAAAAGTGGAATACCAAATAAATGAAAATACCCTTTTTTTGGATTAATAATCTCAACAGTTGGAGGTTTATTTACATGAAATGGAGTCATTAAAGGATATCTATCTTTATTGTCTCCACCAGAAATAATATATGGTGTATCACCAAAACCATCTCCATCTTCATCTGTTCCATTATAATCGCTCCAAAAGTTACCACCAGATTGATTTCCATTGTGCCATTTGTTACTGAACATATCTTCAGCGTTCTGATTGTTTTCAATGAAGTTATTATGATAAATTAAATTGTTATTACAGTAACAGCATATTTTAACTCCATATCTTTTGTTATAAGCAAATGTATTACCGATTATGTTGTTATATTCATGATAGAGACTCATATGAAGTCCCCTTTGGGAATTATTTATAACCTTGTTAAAAATTATTTCATTATGTAAACAGGGTCCAGGTCCTGATGTTGTCCAATGGAGACCAATACCATAATAGTTATTTTTTACGATATTTTTTGAAATAATATTATATGAAGAATTTGCTAGATAGATTCCCTCAAGTCTGTTGTCTGTTATAATATTCTCAGAAATTATTGAATCTTTTGATGATGTTAATCTAATTGCATATCGGCCATTTTGAATAGTAAAACCAATAATGCTCACATAACTAGCATTTATTATTATAACATCATCATCATTACCCTGGATAATTGTTGTATTTTTATCTTCGCCTTTTAAAATTATAGATTTATTTATTGTGAAATTTTCTAGATAAGGTGAGGATTCATCATAAACAAAAACTGTATCACCGTCATTAGCATCATCTATTGCACTCTGTATGCTTGAATAGTTATTTGACCCACTGCCACCAACAAACAAGATATGTCCAGGTGAAATTGTAATATTAAAAGTTGCATTATATTCAGAATCATTGCACTCTCTAACAGATGCTTGAATTGTATAATTGTCTTTATCATCCCACGAATGGCTTACAAATGCAACCTCTCCAGTAACAAAAGGGCCAAGCCAATCGGAAATCTCTCCGTCTCCCCAATTTATTTTAAGAGTAAAGTTACATCCCTCTGGATTTGTTAAATAAAAGGAAAACTCATATGGGATTCTAATTTTTCCCTGATTGGGGCCTTCAATGATAAGTTCTGTTGGTTGCTCTTTTATCACTATTGAAAAACCTGTTGAGGGAATAATATTAGTACAAATAAATAAAATTAATAATGTAAGGCCAATTCCTTTTGTAAGATAACTGTTACATTCCAATGAATAAATCCCCCAACTGATTATTATAACTATAGACAAAACAATATATAAATACTATGCTAAAACTAGAATTAATCTTAAGTATGTGAATTTAATAGTATATTTTACTTATTTTTCCAAACCGGCGGTCTTTTTTCAAGAAAGGCTGCAAGGCCCTCATTTGCATCATTTGTCTTCATTAGTTTGTTTAAATATATATCCTCAATTCCTTTAATAGAATCAGAATAATTTTTTGTAGCTCCTTCAATGAATGCTCTTTTTGTAAGTTGAAGAATTTTTGCACTATTACTAGCAATTTTTTCATTTACAATTTTTTCTGCTTCCTCATCAAAATTATCGACTGGAAGAACATGGTTTACAAGTCCTAGCTCTTTTGCTTCTTGTGCACCTATTACTTCCCCTGTTAAAATAAGCTCCAAGGCTTTCTTATTTGGCATTAACTTTGGAAAAATTGCAGCAGCAATTGGTGGAAAAACTCCTACTTTTATTTCAGGCTGTCCAAACTTTGATTTTTCAGATGCAATAACAATATCACAAAAAGTCGCAACCTCACAACCACCACCAAGAGCCGCTCCATTTACAATTGAAATTGTTGGAACATTTATTTTATAAAGATTGTTAAAAATTTCATGAAAAACATGAATCATATCTTTTACCTTATCTTTGGTATGATCTGATACATCAACGCCTGCAGAAAAAGCTTTTCCATTTGAATTGAGAATTAAGACTTTAATATTTTTATCTCTAAAACTAATTATTGCATTGTTAATTTCCTTCATCATATCAATATTTAGTATGTTTAAGGGTAGATTATTAAATGTTATTTTACCAATCATATCTTTTTCTTCAACAATAATTGTTTTGTAATCCATTTTTTCACCTGAAATTATTTTATGCTAATTGTTGCTCTTCCAAGTATCTTTCCCTTTTCCAAATCATGTATTGCATTTTCTAGTGTATCAAGTGAATAATCTTTGTTTGTTACAAGTAAATCTAAATCAACTGTACCATCTTCAACAGCTTTTACGATTTCTTCCATTTCGTTCATTGGGCATGCCCATGTTCCATTTATTGTAAGGTATTTATCCATGATTTTTTGATTCAAAAATTCGCTAGCAGGTTTTGGGGGCCAACCAACTTGTATTATAGTGCGGTTCTTACTTGCGGTTTCAACAGCTACCGGAAATGTATCAGAAACTCCAGAGCAATCCAAAACACAATCAACCTGAAATTTATCTTCTGAAAAATTTGATGAGATATGTCTTGCTAGACCTGAAATTGCCTTTGCTCTGTCTCTTCCAGATAATTCGTTTAATAATATTTTGTTTTCTTCAAAATATGTTTTTGAATTAACAACATAGGTTGCCCCAATTTTTTTTGCAAATTCAAGTTTGTTATCAAAAATATCTACTGCTAGAACATTTTTTGCTTGGAAATATCGAGCAGATAAATTTACGGTTGGTCCACCTACTCCTCCAACACCAAAAATAACTACATTTTTTCCTTTTAGCCAGTGCGTGGGTTGTTCAAAAAGCTTTTTTGGATTTGATGAATTTTGAACAATATGGGGTGGAACAGACCTGCTTTTCAAAGCATGAAATGGTGTTGAAACTGCATCTGGAATAATACATGCTTCATCTAATGGAACATTTTCTTTTATTTTAAAAGTGTATCTTGAAGGAACAGAGATAAATTCTGCATCACCACCATGAACACCATGACCTATAAAAATTGAATTTTTACATCTATTAGTTAACCCTTCTTTACATGCGGAACAATTTTCGTTTTCACACCCTGGGTATACTGGTGGGATAATTACATGATCACCAACCTCTATATTATTTGCAGATTTTCCAACTTCTTCTACTACCCCTGCAATTTCGTGTCCTATTATAAGTGGAGGTTTGAAAGGAACAAATCCTCTATAAAGAGTACGGTCAGTACTACAAAGTCCAGTGTGTTTTGATCTAACTAGCACATCTGAATCTTTAATTATTGGGTCTTCAAAATCAGGGACAATATTTAACTCTTCTTTTCCATATAAAACAGCAGCTTTCATATCTTTCCCCCGGTTTTTGTGATAAAGTAAAGAGTATATAATGTTATTTATTTAAAGGAGTGCTCAATTAAAAAAAATATAAATAATGTTTAACTTATTATGCCTAAATATTAAAATTAGAGGGAGGAGTATAATGTCATTGGACTGGTTACCAAAAGATAATAAAATAAAGAACCATGATTTATGGAGAGATGAATATTTTAGCCGAGATCCACCAAGCGTACTTTATGAATTAAGGCCTGTAGTCGACAATGAGGGAAATAAAATTAAGGGATTGAACTCTGCATGGATTATACTGAATAATCCAGATCAATACAATTCATACACAACAAATATGGTAAAAGGCGTAATTGCAGGATTTCATAGGGCATCAATGGATCGAAGTGTTGTTGCAGCGATATTTACTGCTGTTGGGGATAAAGCATTTTGTACCGGTGGTAACACAAAGGAGTATGCTGAATATTATAGTGGTAGACCAAACGAATATGGATTGTATATGGATCTATTCAATGGAATGGTAGATTCAATTTTGAACTGTAAAAAACCAACTATATGTCGGGTAAATGGAATGAGAGTTGCTGGAGGCCAAGAGATTGGTATGGCATGTGATATAGCAGTCGCTTCAGATACTGCAATATTTGGTCAAGCTGGCCCTAGACATGGATCTGCACCTGATGGTGGTTCTTCAGATTTCTTGCCATGGTATCTTGGGATAGAGGATGCTATGTGGAACTGTATATCTTGTGAGCTTTGGTCTGCATATAAGATGAAACGAGTCAGCCTTGTCAGCAAGGTTACACCTGTTCTAAAAAAGGATAATAAATTCATAAGAAATCCAACTGTTATAACAGATAAGTATGCAGAGGATGGTGAATTAGTCTATGGTGAATTTTTAAAGGGTGAGGAATTTAAAAAGGCAAGAGAACTTATCAAATCTTGCAAAACAGATTTTGAACTTCTGGATATGACAGTAAATGACATTGTTTGGACATATACAAATCTAATGCCTGGATGTCTTATGAAATCAATTGATAGTATAAGAATGAAAAAGAAGTTTTTCTGGGACCAAACAAAACTTGCAAACAGACATTGGCTTGCAGCAAACATGGCAACAGAGGCATTTATAGGATTTCATGCATTCAACAATAGAAAAACTACAGGTAAAGATGTTATAGATTTTGTAAAGTACAGGCAGCTTCTTGCAGAAGGTCATATGTTTGATGAAAAACTAAAAGAAGAGGTTCTACCAAAACCTTTGAAAAAACAGAAATCCTAAGGTTTTTCAATTGTATAATATAGTTTGATTTCAGGAATTTCCTCAAAAATTCTAGGAACGACTTTGACACTCATTCCTATTTTTATTTCTTTTTGTGGAATATCACCTATCCAAGATATAAGTCTACCACCTTCTTTAAGATCAACAATTCCCAATGTGTAGGGTACAATATCTTCAAACCCCTTTGGAGCAGCATGTATTGTTGTAAAACTATGGAGAGTGCCTTTACCTGAATATTCAACCCATTCAAATTTATCATCCATACATTTTAGACAGTCTGCACGAGGTGGAAAATATGTTTCACCGCATTTCTTACATTTGCTTCCCATTAATTTTCCTTTATGAAGATACTCTGAAAATTTTTCTACCTTAGTATAAGGAGTAAAGTTGATTTTTCCAAAATATTTGAATGGCATAGTTTTTACCTCCTAAGAATGTGAACGAATGTATATTGACCTATTCCTCCAACATTATGAGTAAGTCCAATTTCAGCATCTGAAACCTGTCTTTTTCCAGCTTCTCCTCTTATCTGTTTTACGATCTCTGTCGTCATTGATACACCTGTTGCCCCAACAGGATGACCTTTAGCTTTTAGACCACCATCAACATTTACAGGTGTTTTACCATCAATATAGGATTGTTTTTCCTCGATGAACTTTCCACCTTTTCCTCTATCACAGAAACCTAGGTTTTCGTATGCCATAATTTCTGCAATTGTAAAGCAATCATGAACATCTGCAACTGATATATCCGATGGTTTTACACCTGCTTGTTTATATGCCTGTTTTGCTGCTTCAACTGCACTAGGGATCTCAACAAGATTGGGTCTTCTTAAAAGAGACATTTGTGAAGAGGCAGAACCAATTCCCTCAATCCATATTGGAGTGTCATTGAATTTCTTTGCATGCTTTTCATTTGTTAAAATAACACAAGCTGCGCCATCTGCATTTGCACAACAATCGAATACATTAACTGGAAATGCTACTTCATCTGATCCAAGAACTTTTTCCTTTGTAACTTGCTTTTGGAAAAAAGCATATGGATTCATAGAACCATAGAAATGATTTTTTACAGCAACAAGAGCCATTTGTTCTTTGGTTGTACCAAATTCATACATATGTCTATTTGCATATAACGCGTAATATCCTGGAAATGTAGTTCCAAATATTGATTCCCATTGAACGTCTCCAACTCTACCCATAAGTGCTAAAATTTCCTCGGTTGATAGTTCTCTCATTTTTTGAACTCCAATTACAGCAACAATATCATGAACTCCTGATTTTATTGCCATATAAGCAGTTCTTATTGCTGCACTACCAGATGCACAAGCTGCTTCAGTAAGCCAAGTTGATTTTGGATTCATTCCAACATATTCTGCTACAACACCAGGAAGAGAACGCTGCATATGGTATTCAGGCACAGATCCAACGATTAAGGCCTCGATATCTTCCCTTCTTAGATTATTTGTATCCTCAATTGCTTCTTTAAAAGGTTCAAAAGCAAGTTCTTGAACTGTTGCATCACTCCGGTTTCCAAATTTTCCATGACCTATTCCAACAATTCCTACTTTCACTATTTCACCAACTTTTTATATGTATTGGCCACCATCGACCTTTATTACCTCACCTGTAATGTGCTTAGATTTTTCACTACATAAAAAGAGCACAACATTTGCAATATCTTCAGTCGATGCAATACGTCCTAATACAGTTTCATCTATTGACTTATGAAGAAATTCTGCAGGTATATTTTTTGCCATTTCAGTCATAACCATACCTGGTGCAACTGCATTAACATTAACATTGAACTTGCCAAGCTCTTTTGCTAGGGCCTTAGTAAGTGATATTATTCCTCCTTTTGATGCTGAATAATTACATTGTCCAAATTTTCCCCTCAGTCCATTTATTGATGTAATGTTTACAATTTTTCCAGATTTTTGCTCTTTGAAATATATAGCTGCTATTTTATTGTAGATAAAATATCCTTTTAGATTTACATTAATCACATTATCCCAATCAGTTTCACTCATTTTCCAAATAACACGGTCTATATTTATTCCAGCATTACACACAAGAATATCTAATCTGCCAAATTCATCTATAACCTTCTTAAACATACCCTTGGCATGATTATAATTGGTGACATCTGCCTTAACGATAAGACATTTTTTTCTTAGTTTTTCAATTTTTTTTGCAACCTCTTTTGCTTCAGTATCATGTTTTCTATAGTTTATCGCTACATTTGCGCCTTCTTTTGCAAGTTGAATTGCAATAGATGCACCAATACCCATGCTTCCACCTGTTATAATAGCCGATTTCCCTTCAAATTCCATTTTGATTCCTCCATTTACAGAGTATTCTATTACAGAATTTTGATAGTATGCTAAACTATTATTTTATTTTTTGGTGAAACCTATGGCTATTAATTCTTATCTATTTTGATGTTTTTTTCTTATAATTATGAAAGGTATTCCATTAAAATTATATTTTTAACCAAACATTTAAATTAAAAATACCAATTAGGGCTTTACTAAACCTATGATATAGGGAGGCATGAAATACGAAGAAGATATTTATTCATACTCATTCTTGTAAACTAAGATATCTTGATGCATCTAGAATATCTAAATACTTTGCTAAGAATAATTATAAGGTTGTTAATAAACCAAAAGATGCAGATATCATCTTCTTCTTAACCTGTGGAGCATTTGATCATCTTGCAGATGAGTCTTTACGTATGGTAAAAGAATTTCAAAAATACGATGCAGAATTAATTGTAGGTGGTTGTCTACCTGAAATAGAAAAAGAAAAATTAGCTGAAATTTTTCATGGAAGAACAATAAATACAAAAGATTTGGACAAAGATCCAGAAAAGATGGATGATTTATTCCCTAAGTTTATTGTTAAATTCAAAGATATTGACGATGCAAATACCTCCTATCATAATCTGAATGAGGGAAGTGCCGTAGGTGCTCTGAAAAATTTTTTAGGAAAGATTAGCTGGTTGGAAAAATTTCTAATTAACTTTCAAACCCAGATTTTTAAAATGGTTTATGGTAAAAATTCCTTTTTCTTTAATATTTTACTTGATGAACCAATGTATCGCATGAGGATTTCTTGGGGTTGTAATAGTAATTGTTCCTATTGTGGTATTAGAAAAGCAATTGGTTCTCATAAAAGCAAACCTCTAGAAAAAGTATTAGAAGAATTTAGATTTGGACTCAAAGAAGGTCATAAACATTTTATGATGAATGCAGATGACATCGGTGCATACGGAACTGATATTGGCTCGAGTTTTTCAGAATTATTGGATAAAATGACAAAAATTCCTGGTGATTATTTCATTTCGATTGCAAACCTTAGTCCTCGTTGGGTAATAAAATATATTGATCATCTTGAGGAGCTTATGAAAAGAGAAAAGATTATTCGTATCGGCGTTCCAGTCCAGTCTGGTAGTAATCGAATTCTAAAACTTATGAATCGCTTCCATGATAAGGATAAGATAAAAGAGTCTATTTTAAGATTAAAAAAAGTATTTCCAAAGCTATCTCTTCATACTCATATTATAGTAGGATTTCCAACTGAAACAGAAGAAGATTTTCTGCAAACTTTAGATTTTATTAAGGATTGTCAATTTAGTGCTGGTCAACTTATGCCATTTTCGTCTAAGTCTGGTTCAGAGGCTGCTGATATTGAACCAAAAGTCCCTATGGATGTGATTATTAAGAGGCTTATATATGCAAAAAATTTCTTTAAAAAAGAAGGGTATATGGTAAAATATAAGGCTCCAGGTAAAATTTTTCTATTTGATAAGCTAGATTATGATGCTTAATCTATCTAGATAAATTAAATATAATTTTTTTTTTTATTTACCATAAATAATAAGATTTATAAGTAGCTTTATTATAGCTATATTGTAGCTATGGGGTTTTTTATGGTAAATCCAGCAAAATTTGAAGTTTATGGTCAAGAGATGCTTGAAAAGATTGTAAAGAAATGTGGTAACAGCGGTCGAATATATCTCCCACCAGATTGGATTGATAAGAAAGTAAAAATTATCAGGATTGATTGAGGTTGATAATATATGGCAAATATTACTGTAAGATCAATGAAAAAAGAAGATATTGTTGATGCGGCTGTTATACATAGAAAAGTTGTAAGAGAAGGTCTAGGTCAAGGTATGAATTATGCAATTGAGGATCTCTTTTCATCTTTTATCAATAAATGCCCCAACACTTGTATAGTTGCTGAAAAAGAAAAAAAGGTTGTAGGTTTTATAATTGGTTGTATAAAGGAATGGGGATTTGGAGTTGAGCGATCTGGTTGGATTGAAATGATAGAAGTCGATCCAAAATTTATGGGGAAAGGAATAGGAAAAAATTTGGGAGATGCTCTTATTTCATATTTTAAATCTGAAGGTATTAAAGAGGTTTATACAACAGTAAAATGGGATAGTGGAGATCTAATAGCATTTTTCAAATCCATAGGATTTGATAAGAGTAGTTTTATAAATCTTGAATTTAAGAAAAAAAGTTAATTTAATTAAAAGAAAAGGGGGTAATAATATAGAATTGATTGAACAATTTAAAGATTGGGAAAAAAATAGACATGATTATGCTAAGCAATGGAAGGAAAAATCTGGTGGGAAAGTAATTGGTTATTTTTGTACATATGTTCCTGAAGAGATACTTTATGCTGCAGACGTTTTGCCTGTTAGAGTTTTAGGTAGTCATGAACCACAAGATGTGACAGAACCTCATATTTTTGCTATGTTTTGTCCATTTTGCAGAGATTGTCTTGCTCAAGGTCTAAAAAACAGATATAAGTATCTTGATGGGTTAATGATTGCTCAATCCTGTCTTCATATCAGACAAGCATATACAAGTTGGATTAAGCATAGGCCAGTAGAATTTGAGAAATTCTTGTGTATGCCTCATAAGGTTCAGAGTCCACATTCTTATGAATTTTTAACTGAGGAATTAAGGACTTTTAAAAAAGAGGTTGAAGACTGGACTGGTAAAAAGATAACTGATAACGATTTAAAAAAATCAATAGAAGTTTACAATGAAAACAGACGCTTGATGAAAAAACTCTATGAACTAAGAAAACGAGAGAAACCACCAATTACTGGTGAGGAGGCAATGGAAATTGTAATAGCTATGCAGATGACGGATAAAGCTGAGCATAACAAGAAATTAAAAGAATTGATAAAGAAACTGGAGAAATATACCCCTGATAGAGAAGTAGGAAGTAGACTTATGATACTTGGGTCTGAGGATGATGACACTGTTTTTATGAATATGGTTGAAAAATGTAGAGCAACATTTGTAATTGATGATCATTGTACGGGATCTAGATATTTTTGGAACGAAACAGAAAATGGAAAAGACCCTCTAGCATCAATTGCAGCAAGATATATTGATAGAGTTCCTTGTCCATCTAAGGATTGGGAAGAGCGCAAAAGAATTCCTCATATACTTAATTTATGCAAAGAATGGAATGTAGATGGGGTAATTATAATGCAACAAAAGTTCTGTGACCCGCATGAGCTTGAGTTTGTTGCCATTCAAAAGGCTTTGAAGGATGCTGGAATACCTACTCTATTTTTAGAGTTTGATGTAACAGTGCCTGTTGGACAGTTTAAGATTCGAGTTGAAGCATTTCTTGAAATGATTGGTGAGGAGGATTTATTCTAGGAGATGTGATGATATGGAAAATGAGGCAAAATATCCTACTGAAAAATTGAAATGCTGGAATAAGGCAAAAGAGATTCGTTTAAAATTTTATAAGGATTATGCAGAGGCACACGATAATGGTGGACTTAGATGGGCTGGTGGCGCATGGACATTTGATGCAATTCCAGCAGGTCTTGGTGATGATGTATTTCCAATAACTAGCGAACCATATGGTGCAACAATTGCTTTTGATAAAGACTTATCAATGGAATGCATGGAAGCAGCAGAAAAGGAAGGTTACCCAAGAGATCTTTGTTCTTATATGCGTAATTATTGGGGTTCGATAATTATTGATAAATATCCATTTGGATATGATGAAAAAGGACAATTTGTCCCGAGATTTAAGGGCGCAAAATCACTTGGTTTTCCAAAACCAGATTTTATCTGGCAGGATCACATCTGTTGCTCACATGCTAAATGGTATCAGGTAGTATCAGACCTTGAAGGTGGAATACCAATGTTTACAGTTGATAATGCAGTTGGTCCTTCAAATGAACTTAATGATAGCAAGATAAAATTTGTTGTTGAACAACTTAAAGATGGTATAACTTTTTTAGAAAAAGCGACAGGTAGAGATTTTGATGATGAATTACTATATAAAGCAATTAAAAATCATTTTATATCCACATCAAAATGGGCTGAGATATGTGCATTAAATAAGATAATTCCAGCACCACTTGATGAAAAATCTATTTATTCATTATATGTTCTTGGTACCTTGCAAAAAGCTGGAAAACAGGTGGCAGATTTTTATGAAAAAGATTTATTACCTGAAGTTCAGGACAGAGTAAAAAGAGGTATTGCTGCAGTACCAAATGAAAAATTTAGAGTAATGTCAGATACTCAACCGCCATGGAGCTTTCTTAGTATCTTTAGATATCTTGAAAAATTTGGATGTGTTAGCATTGGTTCTCTTTACACTTTTGGTCTCATAGGACAATGGGAGGTAAAAAAAGATGGAACATGGGGTGCAAAGACCATTCCGGATGTAGAATTTTCAAGTAGAGACCAGGCTTTATATGAGTATGTAAAATATGAACTTCATAAACCTGAATGGCAGCATTTTTACTCATGTCACCTTAAAAGCGATATGATGATAAGAATTGCAAAAGAGTGGAAACTTCAGGGTGTAATGCTCCACTATAATAGAGGATGTGAAGGTCTAACCGTAGGTATTGCTGAAAATAGGCTAGCTCTTCTAGATGCAGGTTTTCCAGTAATGGCTTTTGAGGGTAACAATGCTGATGAAAGAGAATTTGATGAAGGAAGAACAAAAGCTAAAATTAATGCATTTATGGAGACTCTTGGAGCAAAATAATTGGAGGAAATAAATATGATTACTATGGGAATTGATATGGGTGCAAAAAATATTAAAATTGTAATTTTGAAGGATAATAAGGTAATTTCTAAATCAAATGTTCTTGCAGGTTTTGATGTGACAAAGGCTGGTAAAAAGGCAATAGATAAAGCCCTTAAAGGAGCAAATATAAAAAAAGATGATATAGAAAAGACAATATCTACTGGTACTGGTGAAAAACTTGCTCCTTTTTTTGACGATAATAAATCTGTTGTTGGATGTGACTCATTAGGAGCGGTATTTCTTCATCCTGCCACAAGAACTGTAATTGATGTTGGTGCTGAAGAAGGTCGAGGAATGAGATGTGATGAAACTGGAAAGATACTTGATTTTGAGGTTAATGAAAAATGTGCAGCAGGAGCAGGTGCATTTACTGAAGCTATGTCCCGTGCTCTTGAGGTTCCTCTTGAAGAGTTCGGTCCTCTATCTTTAAAGGCAACAGAAGAAATTCCAATGAATGCACAGTGTACTGTTTTTGCCGAATCTGAGGTTGTAACAATGGTTCATAATAAGGTTTCTAAGGCAAATATGGCAAAGGCTGTTCATGATGCTATGGCAAGTAGAATTTCATCTATGGTGAGAAAAATTGGTTTTAACAAAGATGTTACTCTTATTGGTGGTGTTGCAAAAAATGTTGGTTTTGTAGACTCACTTAACAAGGACCTTGAACTTGAAGTTATAGTACCAAAGGATCCTGAATATGTTGGAGCACTTGGTGCTGCTCTTGCAGCCTCTGGTTGGAAAGGAGGTAAATAATATGGCAAAACAACCTGAATATTGGAGATGGACTGAGTCAAGATGGACAAATCCTGACATTGATTATAAAGGTAAGGTAATAACATCTGGTGTTGATGTAGGTTCAGTAAGTTCACAGGCAGTGATACTTGCTGATGGAGAACTCTATGCATATTCAAACATGAGAACTGGTTCTAATAGTCCTGATTCTGCAAAAAAAGCAATGAATTGGGCCATGGAAGATACTGGTCTTACCCTTAAGGATTTATCTTACACTGTTGGTACAGGTTATGGACGTGTTAATGTTCCTTTTAGCCAACGTGCAATAACAGAGATTGCATGCCATGCTCGTGGTGGAAATTTTATGTATGGGCCTACTGTAAGAACAATTCTAGATATGGGAGGTCAAGATTGTAAGGCAATTCATTGTGATGAAAGAGGGAAAGTTACAAATTTCTTGATGAATGATAAATGTGCCGCAGGAACTGGTAGGGGGATGGAGGTTTTTGCAGATTTACTTGGAGTATCAATTAACGATGTAGGGAATCTTTCTTTTGATATTGATAAGGAACCTCAACCTGTAAGTAGTACATGTGTTGTTTATGCAAAAACAGAAGCAACTGGTCTGCTTAGAGAAGGCTGGCCAAAAAATAAGGTACTTGCTGCATATTGCTCTGCAATGGCACATAGAATAATGACCCTGCTTGAGAGAATAGGTGTTGAGGAGGACTTTGCAATAACAGGTGGAATTTCAAAAAACAAAGGAGTTGTAAAAAGGCTTGAAAAAGAAGTTGGTATAAAAATAATGGAAACATCAAAATATGATCCACAAATAGCAGGAGCTCTAGGTGCTGCTCTGTTTGCGAAGGCTTTGTATGATAAAGGTAAAAAATAGATGTGATTTGAGATGAAAGCAAATTATGGATACAAAGATGGGTCTGGTGACTATTTTATAACAATTGATACAGATAGATGTAATGGATGCAAGAGTTGTGTTGATGCCTGTCCATATGGAGTAATGGCCGTTGGAGAAGATGAAAACGATCCATTATCTGATAAAGAGGTAGCATTTGTAACAGAAAAGGAACGAAAAAAGATAAAATATACTTGTGCACCTTGCAAACCTAGTAATGATGTTATTCCGCCATGCATAAAGGCTTGTGAAATGGATGCAATTACTCATTCATGGTAGGAGTTTTTTAAAAAGATGAGCTCACAAACAATAAAAATAAAAATCGATGGTAAGCAGGTAGATTGTAAAGCAAGTGATACAATTCTAGATGCTGCCTTAAGTGCAGGAATATACATTCCAACACTTTGCTATCATCCTGATATACAAAGCTACGGTGCCTGTGGTTTATGTGCTGTAGAAATAGAGGGATTAAAAGAACCCGTCCTTGCATGTAAAACTACTGTTGAAAATGGAATGAAAGTAAAAACGAGTTCCTCAAAAATTAAAAAAGTTAGACAAGAAAAACTATCGATAATTCTAGCAAATCATCCGCATGCGTGTCTTGTATGTGCTCAAAAGGAGGGATGTGCTAGAGAACCATGCTCATTAAATGTACCTATCTCTGAAAGATGCTGTGAAAAACTTGGAGATTGTGAACTTGAAAGAGTAGCAGATTTTATAGGAATTCCTGAAAATACTCCACGTTATAAACCAAAAAATTTACAAAAACTTAAGGATAATCCCTATATTGTTAGGAACTACAATCTATGCATTGGTTGTGGTAGATGTATAAGAGCTTGTTCAGATATTAGAGGAATAGAGGCACTTGGCACTCTTCCTGATCCTCCTGAGTTAATTGATCCAGCAAATTTTCCTGAAATACTATTGGATAGTGGTTGTCAGTTCTGTGGTTTGTGTGTAGAGGTATGTCCAACTGGAGCACTTGTATTTAATTTTGAAAAGAAGAAGGATAATACTAATTGTAGGTATAGTTGTCCAGCAGATATTGATATTCCAAGATTTCTAAGAGAAATATCTGAAGGAAAATTGTCTGATGCCTTAAAAACAATTTATCAAAATGTTCCGCTACCTGGAACATTAGGTTATGTTTGCTATTATCCATGTGAAACAGATTGTTTACGTGCGGAAATGGATGGAGCAGTTTCTATTCGTGTTTTAAAACGTTTTGCATTTGAACAGACTGATAAAATTGATATAGAGAAGTCATCTAAAAACACTTGTAAAAATATTGCAATAATTGGCTCAGGACCGGCAGGTTTGAGCTGTGCCTTTTATCTTTCTAAATGGGGAAATAATGTCACAATTTTTGAAGCAAAAAATAATTGCGGAGGAATGCTTAGGTATGGAATACCTACTTTCAGGCTTCCTAGAAAAGTATTTGCAAGAGAAATTGAGGTTATTAAAAAGATTGGTGTAAATATTAAGTTAAATTCCTCGATTTCTTCAGTAAATGAATTATTAGGCAAAGGTTTTGATGCTGTATTTGTGGGAATTGGTGCTCAAAAAGGTTTAAAAATGGGCATAAAAGGAGAGGATGATTCAAGAGTGATTGATGCATTAAAATTTTTAAGTGTTGTTTATGGTGATATATCATTTGAGAAAAAACCAAAAGTTGAAAATATAAAAATTGGTAAGAAGGTAGCAGTAATTGGCGGTGGAAATACTGCAATAGATGCTGCAAGAACAGCATTGCGTCTTGGAGCAGATGTAACAATTTTTTATAGACGTAGTGAAAAGGAGATGCCTGCTTTTCCTCAAGAAATAGAAGAAGCAAAAAATGAGGGAGTCGGGTTTAGATATCTTACAAATCCTGTATCAATAAATCCAAATAAACAAAAGTTAAAAGTTGAGTTTATCAAATTAAAACTTGGAGAAAAAGATAAAAGTGGCAGGCCAAGACCTATACCTATTGAAAAAAGTAATTTTTTCTTAGATTTTGATAAT
>Ga0272442_10001882_pt1 | contig 31122 bp, 25 predicted proteins | sample SSMForm2O_FD_200262 | JGI IMG/M metagenome (GOLD analysis project Ga0272442, IMG submission 200262) | Marine sediment archaeal communities from Little Sippewissett salt marsh, Falmouth, MA, United States - SSM-Form-2O | ecosystem: Environmental > Aquatic > Marine > Wetlands > Sediment ... | reverse complement strand
TTATCAGGAGTCAGTATGACCATAGAGTACGATCCCTGAAGACGAGTCATAGCGGAACTGATTTTGTCCTGCAGCGTTTTACCGGGTGAGGCCAGTATCAGATTAGCGATAACCTCGGAATCAGTAGAGGTATGAAACTCATAGCCCCACTCCTGAAGTGTTTCACGCAACAAGTTAGCATTTAGTATATTGCCATTGTGTGAGATAGCAAGAAACATCCCTTGAGACCTGACGATAACAGGCTGAATATAGGTAAGTCTGCTCGACCCTTTGGTAGAATACAGGGTGTGTCCAATACTGATATGTCCTTTGAGACGGCTAAGATCATTCTCATTAAAAGCCTGTGACACTAGCCCCGTCTTGGTGTGGATCCTTATCTCACCACCATCAGTAGTAGCAATACCCGCACTTTCCTGCCCACGATGTTGAAGCGCAAAGAGAGCAAAAAAGGTAAGTCGGGCTATGTCTATTCCTAGAGAATATATTCCAAAGACGCCACAATTCTCATGCATAGCAATTATTGCCAGCTAAAAGTATAGACTGCTATGATCTTCTGGTCAATTCACATCGTACAATTATTCATATCCCTTGAAAAAAATTCGCTTAATATAGGTATTGTAGCAATCTCTATACAGTGTTTTTTTTACTATGCTATAATGACGAAATATTATTAGTAGTAAGGTGTTATATGATAAACAAAGAAGTAAAACTTGATATTATTACACAATATGGCCTAAGTGAGGGTGATACTGGATCAACCGTGGTTCAAGTGGCATTAATGACTAAAAGAATCAATCTGCTAACTGAACATTTGAAAGTACACACCCATGATTGCCACTCACGTCGTGCGCTTTATAAAGTACTGGGCCAGCGCCGGCGATTTTTGTCTTATCTCAAAAGAAAAGATACTGAGCAGTATTATTCTCTCAACAACAAGTTGGGACTTCGCAACTAGGGAGATATAGTATGGCAGATATCTTTGAATGTTCAATAGGGGGACGTGTCCTTACACTTAAAACAGGAGAGCTCGCGCGACAGGCAAATGGGGCAGTCCTTGTCCAGTATGGAGATACTTTAGTTTTAACCACTGTATGTGCTTCAAAAGAAGATACAGATAAACTTGATTTTGTCCCCCTTACAGTTGATTATGAAGAGAAGCTCTATGCAGCTGGAAAGATACCAGGAAGTTTCTTACGGCGTGAAGGGCGCCCTGGTACAGAGGCTATATTAACCTGCCGTTTTATTGACCGTGGGTTACGGCCTCTTCTTTCTAAGAAGTTTAATCATGAAACCCAGGTAATAGCCACTGTACTATCCGCCGATATGGAAAATGATCCCGGTATCTGTGCTGTAATTGGGGCATCAGCCGCTTTAGGCATCTCTGATATCCCTTTTACGGGTCCGATTTCAGTTGTACACGTCGGTTATATTGATGGTAGTTATATACTGAATCCCACTTTGCCTCAAATAGAGAATTGTCTGTTAGATATAGCGGTTGTGAGCACTGATCAAGATATGGTAATGGTGGAAGCAGATGCTAAAGAGGTTTCAGAGGACGTGATACTGGAAGCTATCAAGTTTGGACATAAAGCAAACCAGGAGATTATCGAGCTCCAGAAGAAACTGCAACAAGCCTATGGCAAAACAAAAGTAGCACTCGAAAGCAGGGAACTGGCACCTGAACTATCAAACAGTGTACACACCTTATTAGATAATAAATTAGAAGAGGCTTTAAGCCAATCAGATAAAGCAAAGCGTGCACAGGCTTTGAATTTAATTCAAGATGAACTGTTCAAGGATTTGGCAGATTCATTCCCTGAGAAAGAAATAAAGCTCGCTTATGAGACTCTGCTCAAGGAAGAGGTAAGGAAGTGGATATTAAAGCGCAAGCAACATATTGATGGTCGGCTGGCAAATGAAATCCGTCCAATTTCATGCCAGGTTGGCTTATTACCTCGTACACATGGCTCTGCACTATTTGCCCGAGGAGAAACTCAGGTATTAACCATTACGACTTTGGGATCTTCCAGACAGGAGCAGTTAATTGATGGATTGGGGTTAGAAGATACCAAGCGTTTCATGCACCATTATAATTTTCCCCCGTTTTCTACCGGCGAGGTTAAACGAACAGGATCACCAGGAAGGCGTGAAATTGGACACGGAGCACTGGGAGAACGCGCTATCAGTCCCATTTTGCCTACAGAAGAGGATTTCCCTTATACCATACGTCTTGTTTCAGAGGTGCTGGGATCTAATGGTAGTAGTTCCATGGCTAGCACCTGCGGGTCAACTCTCTCCTTAATGGATGCTGGCATACCTATAAAGGCACCAGTAGCTGGAATAGCAATGGGATTAATCACAGGGCAAAATGGAGAACATGTCATCCTGACAGACATTGAAGGGATGGAAGATGCAAATGGAGATATGGATTTCAAGGTTGCTGGTACCAGTAAGGGAATCACAGCACTGCAACTTGATATCAAGCTCAAGGGAATGGACCTTGATATCCTGGCAGAAGCCATGAACCAGGCCCTTCAGGCACGTCTAGATATATTGAAAAAGATGGCTGAGGCAATTAGTACAAGCCGCCCTGAGCTTAGCCCATATGCCCCAAAGATGCAGAAAATAACTATTGATTCAAGCAAGATTGGGATAGTCATTGGTCCTGGTGGTAAAACTATAAGAGCTATAACAGAGGAGTCCGGCTCAAGCATTGATGTAAAAAATGATGGAAGTATCATTATAGGTTCCCCAAATGGGGATGCAGCACAGAAAGCAATAAAAATGATAGAGGATCTAACGCGTGAGGTAAAAGTGGGAGACACGTATAGTGGAAAGGTAAGTCGTATATTGAATTTTGGTGCTATGGTGGAGATTCTTCCAGGCAAGGAAGGATTGGTTCATGTAAGTGAACTGTCCGACCACTATGTGTCTAAAGTTGAAGACGTAGTGAAAGAAGGCGATGATATAACCGTAAAGGTCATCGAAATCGATAATATGGGTAGGTTAAACCTATCACACAGAGCAATATTACAGGGCGCTTCCTATACCTCTAATACTGAAGAGAAGGGCTCCACAGATTCCAGACGTGGATCGCAGAGCCGACCAGGCTTTCGTCAAGGTCGGTCATCTAATAGGTATTCAAGCCATAACAATAATACAAAGTAAACTTATCCAATGTTAGGGAGGTAAGCTGGTGGAATCTATACGAGTTGTTGTTAATGGCGCTCTGGGAAGGATGGGTAGAGAAGTAACCCATGCAGTGCTCTCCAATTCAGATTTGAAAATGGTTGGAGCTGGAGAACAAGAGGCAATTCAAGAATACCTGGAGCTTCCAATGGTATCCGAAAAGATACCTTTCTCGTCAGATCTAGACTCTCTCCTGCTAGCATGTAAACCAGATGTACTGGTTGATTTTACTACCGCGAGTTCCGCGATAAAAACTGCTCGCATCACCATTGAACATCAGGTTAATATGGTTATAGGGACTACTGGCTTATCTAAGGAAAACCTGGAAGAACTAGCTCAGTTATGCCAGAATAACAAACAAACGTGTATTATAGTAGCACCCAACTTTTCGCTAGGAGCAGTATTATTGAAGCATTTAGCCAAGATTGCTTCTAATTTTTTCGATTATGCTGAGATTGTTGAAATGCACCATGAGAAGAAGATTGATGCACCTTCCGGTACAGCTATTGATACTGCAAGAGCCATGCTTCAAACACGAGGTAAACCGTTTACCTTTCCTAAAACTGAAAAAGAGGTAATTCGCAACACCCGGGGTGGAGATATGGAAGGCTTAACCATTCACAGTATGCGTATGCCAGGATTTATGGCGAGCCAAGAAGTTGTATTCGGCGGATTAGGACAAACTCTTAGATTACGCCATGATTCTATTAATCGAGAATCGTTCATGCCTGGTGTTATTCTGGCAATCAAAGAGGCGGTAAAGAGAAAAGGGTTAATTGTTGGATTAGAAACCTTGCTGAATATATAAGGATAAAGGTATGAAAAAGCTCAATGTAGCAATTGTTGGCGCTACCGGGCTAGTGGGGCGGGAATTTATTAAGGTGCTTGAACAACAAAGGTTTCCTGTTTCATCGGTTCGATTACTAGACGCTGAACATGCCGTAGGATCAGAGCTTTTCTTTGATCACAGGAGCATCCCAGTTGAAGATATTTTACCGGAAGCTTTTCAGGATACCGACGTAGCAATGTTTTTCGCTAGCACCGATGTCAGTCGTCGCATAGTCCCTGTGGCTGTTCGTGCCGGTGCAGTGGTCATTGACAATAGCACTGCTTTCAGTGGAGAAGAGGATGTCCCTCTAGTAGTTCCTGAAATTAATCCAGAAGACATTAGTTTGAACAAAGGAATAATTTGCAACCCAAATTGTACTGCATTGCAACTATCAGTAATTCTTAACCCTTTGCACCAATTTAACCCGGTAAAGCGAGTTATAATAAGTACTTATCAATCTGTATCCAGCAGCGGTGCTGCCGCTTTAAAAGAGCTTACAACTCAGATAAAACAAGTTTTAGATGGCTATCGTGTTTGCCCGCACATCTATGCACATCAAATAGCTTTCAACGTGTTACCTGAGATAGGCCTCTTTTTAGATAATGGATACACCAAAGAAGAGCAGAGGATCGCGGAAGAAACACGTAAAGTTATGCATGCAGACAATATTTCTATTTCAGCGACTTGCGTCAGGGTCCCTGTCTTTTATGGGGACAGCTCAGCCGTACATATAGAATTTGATTCACCTATGAATCCTGACAAGGTAAGGAATATTCTAGCTGATGCCCCAGGAGTCAGGATTATCGATGACTGTAGCGTTAGCCTTTATCCACAACCATGGGCGGTCAGTGGTTCAAGTCGTGTTTTTGTAGGTAGAATCAGAAGGGATATTTCAAAATCAAATGGGGTTGTCTTATGGATTGTTGCCGATAATATATATAGAGGGGCAGCTCTAAACGCTTTGCGAATTTTGGAAGAGGGTGCTCAGAGAGGCTGGATAATATCCAAGAAGATACAGGAGGAATAAAGATGGAAAAACTAGGTCGTTTATTAACAGCAATGGTCACACCTTTCGATGATCATGGAAAAGTTGATTATAAGCAGGCAAGAAACCTTGCCCAGGCACTAATTAATTCGGGTAGTGACGGACTAATTGTCTCTGGTACTACAGGAGAATCTCCAACTTTAACTCTGGAGGAAAAACTTCAGCTTTTTGCTGAGGTTAAGGCGGCTATTGGTGACAGAGGCACAATGGTAGCTGGAGCAGGAAATTACAGTACTAGTGAGAGTCAGCAACTAGCTCGTGAGGTTGAAAAAATAGGTGCCGATGCTTGTTTGCTGGTGGTTCCTTATTATAATAAACCAACTCAACAGGGTCTGTTTGAGCATTTTAAAGCTATTGCGCAAGCAACTTCTTTGCCCTGTATTCTATATAATGTACCTTCACGTACTATAACTAACCTGGCTGCTGAGACCACAATAAAACTGAGCCATATCGATAACATTGTTGCTGTAAAAGAGGCTAGTGGTAATCTAGGCCAGGTGGCAGAGATTATAGAGGGAACCCCGGATAATTTTTTAGTATACAGCGGTAATGATGGTGATACTCTACCTCTCCTTGCTTTAGGTGGCTATGGAGTAATTAGTGTCGCTTCACACCTTGTAGGACTACAAATAAAAAATATGATTGAGAATTTTATAAATGGTGAAAGTCAAACAGCTGCTAGTATCCATCACCATTTATTACCCTTAGTCAATGCTTTATTTGTTATCGCAAATCCAATGCCCGTAAAATATGCCTTAAATTATGTTGGTTTTCCAGTAGGAAGACCTCGTTTGCCCTTGCTTGAAGCAGATGATAAAACGACAGAAATAATAAAGAAAACGCTAGTTAACTACAATATTGACCTGCCGGGTCTCAAATCCACATAACGGATTCCCAGGAACCTACGTGGTATATCAAACGATAATAGGTCTTACTATTATTGTTTGATCACGGTGTGGGCCAACCGTAATAAAACTAACAGGGCAATGTATGAGTTCTTCGATTTTACCTACGTATTGTTGAGCTTCCAGAGGTAGTTGATCAAATGTTTTTGCCATTGATGTTGGCTCTTCCCATCCAGACATCTCCTCATATACAGGCCGACATTTTTCTAAAACCTCTATGCTACCGGGAAAATAGTCCAGCAATTCATTACCATACTCATATTTAGTACATATTTTCAGCGATTTAAATCCATCATAAATATCAAGGTGTGTTAATGCTATATCACTAATACCATTGACCTGAATACTATGCAATCCAGCTACAGCATCAAACCATCCACAACGTCGTGGTCTGCCTGTAGTAGTACCATATTCATGTGCCTTCTCCCTTATAAGTTCGCTTGTCCCATCGTTCAATTCCGTAGGCATAGGGCCGCTACCGACCCTTGTGATATACGATTTGAATACACCGATAACACGATTAAATTTCATTGGGCCAATACCGGAACCCAACGATGCCCCTCCAGCCAATGGCGATGAAGAAGTTACATAGGGATAAGAGCCAAAATCGGGATCCAGCAATGTCCCCTGTGCACCTTCAAGTAATACAACTTTCCCCTGTTCTACAGCGCGATTGATTACTGGATTTGTATTTCGAATGAAAGGTTTCAATCGCTCTCCATAAAGACTATAATTTTCAAGAATCTCTTCAAGGACTAGAGGAGAGGACTGATATATGTTAGTAATTATCAGGTTTTTTAGCTCTAAGATAGGTTGCAGCCGCTGTAGTAATATATCTTTATCCAGTAGATCTGAAATACGGATACCAGTCCTGGCTGTCTTGTCAGTAAAAGCCGGTCCAATTCCTTTATGTGTGGTACCTAACGCTCTTTCCCCTCTTCTTTCTTCCTCCAGTTTATCAAGAAGAATATGATATGGCATTATAACGTGAGCCCGATCGCTAATAAATAGCTGGCTTGTATCTACATTGTAGTTATCTAAATCGTCAAGTTCAGCAAGTAGAGATGCTGGATTGACAACCATTCCATTACTTATAATACAGATTGCTTTGGGATTAAAAATACCTGAAGGAACAAGGTGCAATTTAAAAGTACCATAGCTATTAATCACTGTGTGGCCAGCATTATCACCACCTGAAAATCGAACCACCATATCAGCCTTATCCGCCAGAAAATCAATTACTTTACCTTTCCCTTCATCTCCCCATTGACCACCAGTAAGAACAATAACAGCCATCTCGCTACCCCTTCTTCAGTGTTTTATTTAAATATACTAGTCTTTGAATCATTGTGATATAAATGAATACTACTAAAATCCACAAAGCTATGAAAATCTGATTGAGCAGTAAGCAAATTGCCAATACCAGGATTCTTTCAGCTCTGGTAAACCATCCAACCTTACATCCCAGGCCTTCTCCTTCTGCCCTTGCCCTTACATAACTAACCATAAAAGAGCCCACCATTACAAGGAATATCAGTACAATTTCCAGTGTGCTTCCTTTCGAAATAAAATGTAATAAAAGTCCAAGAAATATAGCGGCTTCAGCAATACGATCTACAGTAGAATCTAACACAGCTCCAAACTTCGTATCCTGTTTACTGAAGCGAGCTAAAGCTCCATCTAGAAGATCAAACAGTCCTGAGATCAAAATAAGCCCACCCCCATAAAAAAAATGGCCAGTAGCTATTACATAAGCTGCACCAATATCGACTGCTAAACCGATAAGCGTTAGTGCGTTGGGCGATATCCCACTTCTACTCAAGATGCCAACGAAAGGATGTGTGAGGCGATAATCTAAATACTCCCGAATTCTCATTAAACTTATCATTCTAATATTTAAACTTGTTTCTGTTATGTAACTATTCTCTCCAAGGTAATATAGTCTTTTTTCTACCTGCTAAGAAACAGCAAAAACAATAAACCTCACATTTATTTCCAAAATGATAACAGTTTCTAAAATCCTGTTCCCACAAACAGAAAGCCTCTTTACTGCACAGCATTCGGTTCATATAGCCGCTATGAGCCGGACAGAAGAATCACTATTTGTTTTCAACAGTTTGTGGCTCGGGTAAGGTAATAGTCCCCTTCTGTTTCTCACCCATGATGAAGCATTCAGTCTCTGAATGAGCTTCACTATCAGAATATTGAATTGGCGGAGATTTCATAAAGTACGATGAAGGCCCTACTATTGCCCCACTTAAACCTCTGTCTAGTGCTAATTTACAGCATCTTACAGCATCAATAACAACTCCAGCGGAGTTAGGGCTATCCCATACTTCCATTTTCATCTCTATGTTTAAAGGAACATCTCCAAAAGTTCGACCTTCCATCTTGATATAACAGAATTTGCGGTCATCCAACCATGGAACATAGTCACTCGGGCCAACATAAATATTATTGGAGCCTATATCATAATCCAATTGAGAGGTAACAGAATTTGTTTTGGATATCTTTTTAGATTCCAGTCGGTCTCTCTCCAACATATTGTAGAAGTCAGTATTTCCTCCGAAATTTAGCTGATAGGTTCGCTCAAGCCTAACTCCCCTGTCACGGAAAAGTCTTGTCAATACTCGATGAGTAATAGTAGCTCCAACCTGTGACTTGATATCATCGCCTATAACGGGTAAACCACATTCAGCAAACCGTTTTTGCCAATAAGCCTCGCGGGCAGTGAATACCGGTATACAATTAACAAGACCACAACCAGCGGTCAGTATCTGTTCTATATACCATTTCGTTGCTTCTTCACTACCTACAGGAAGATAATTAATCACAACATCCGTTTGAGTTTCCTTTAGTATTTTTACGATATCAGCAGTCGGGCCCGGTGCCTTGGTGATGATTTGAGAGAGGTATTTGCCCAAACCATCATGAGTCATTCCTCTTTCAACTTTTACTCCCGTTTTCGGCACATCACAAAACTTAAATGTGTTATTAGGTGTAGTATATATAGCTTTTGATAGATCCTTGCCTACCTTATTCTTGTCAATGTCAAAAGCAGCTACAAAATTGATGTCGGATATATGATAACCTCCGAGATTGACATGCATCAGACCAGGTACAAACTCGTCTTCACTTGCATTTTTATAATAATGCACTCCTTGAACCAGTGACGAGGCACAATTACCAACACCTATGATAGCTACATTAATAGTCCCCATTAGTTGATTTCCTCCTTATCTTTTAGTGCTTACAGCGCTTTCTAAGTTTTTTACCGAACGTACGTATTATATTCTCATACTCAGTAATGTCAATACTAAAGGGTATTTCCTGACGGGGGTTTCGAGTTGCTTTCACTGCTGACTTGGTCAAGTACTTTCAGTACCTTGGCTCCCTGTTCAATCGAATCATCATAATAAAAGCTAAGTTCTGGAATAGTTCTTAATCTAATACAAGAGGCTAATTTCCTGCGGAGGAAGTTAGCAGCAGTAGTAAATCCTTCTATCACTTCTGTTTTACTGCTATCATTGCCCAATATGCTCACGAATATCTTAGCGTGCCTGAGGTCAGTGGAAGTCTCTACTCTCGTCACAGAAATAAGCCTGATTAACCTTGGATCGTTAACCTCACGCTCAAGCAATCGGCTAAGTTCTCTTTTGAATACTACGTTTAATCGATCAGTTCGTCTGGACATTTATATTGCTTATGAAATTAAAGAGTCTTATGGCTATGTAAGTCAGTAGCAGGCTATTAGCTTACTCTTTCCTCTCTATAAAATTCTACGATATCGCCCACCTGCAAATCATAGAAATTTTCTATTCCTATACCGCATTCAAAACCAGCCAGAACCTCAGTAACAGCCTCTTTAAACCTCTTCAAGCTAGAGATCTTAGATTCCACAACTATTTTATTTTGTCTTATCAATCTGACTTTAGAGCTTCGCCGTGCTTTGCCTTCACTAATATACACTCCTGCTATCTTCTTCTGCTTTCCTAAGTCGAACACAGCTCGGATCTCAGCTCGCCCTTCAAACACATCCGTATATGTTGGTTCTAACATTCCTTTTATGGCACTTCCCACATCCTCTTCTAATCTATAAATGATATCGTAATTTCGAATAGCTACTTTTTCTACTTCGGCTAACCTTTGCGCTCCAGGTGCAGTGCTCACATTAAATCCAATAACAATACCCTTCGATGCTGAAGCAAGCAATATATCATTCTCCGTAATGCTGCCACTGGCAGCATGTATAACATTGGTTTTAACTTCTTCAGTGCTTAACTGCTCTATAGAATTTCTAATAGGTTCAATACTGCCATTTACATCGGTTCTGAGTACTATGTTGAGCTCCTTCATTTTTCCCTTACTTATCTGACTGGAAATAGCACTCAGGCTCGACATGGCCTCAGAAAACTGATTTTGCTGCTTACTTGAGATGCTGCGTGCTTGATGTTCGCTGGTAGCCACAGTAAATATATCACCTGCTCTTGGTACGCCACTTATCCCAAGTACTTCAATGGGAGTTGATGGGCCTACCTTATTAACTGGCTTCCCTTTATCATTAAACATAGCTTTGATTTTACCCCAGACGGTACCAGCAACTACTATATTCCCCTGCCGTAAAGTACCGCTTTGAACAAGAAGGGTAGCCAAGGCACCCTTAGATTTATCAAGCTTAGATTCAATAACAACCCCTCTCGCAGTTCCATCAGGATCAGCTGTTAGTTCCAATATATCTGCAACTAAGAACAAGTTCTCCAATAGGTCTGGTATCCCTGTACCATTTTTAGCAGAGATAGGAACACAAACTATCTCTCCACCCCATTCTTCAATAACTAATCCTGCATCAGCAAGCTGTTGTTTAATACGTTCAGGATTTGAATTTGGCCTATCAATTTTATTTATAGCAACTACTATTTGTACTTTAGCAGCTTTTGCGTGATCTATGGCTTCCTGTGTTTGAGGCATAATACCATCATCCGCAGCTACCACCAGCACTACTATATCCGTTGCCTGTGCACCACGAGCTCTCATAGCAGTAAAAGCCTCGTGTCCAGGTGTATCCAAAAAAGTAATCTTCTTTCCGTTTACAACTGTTTGATATGCTCCAATATGCTGTGTAATTGCCCCTGCTTCTTGCGCTATTACATTTGTTTTTCTGATAGCATCAAGTAGAGTTGTTTTGCCATGATCAACGTGTCCCATAACAGTTACCACCGGTGGGCGAGGTTTTAATTTGGCTCCCTTCTTTTCAGAAGCCGTTGTCACAATTTTACGTTCTTTTTTAGCTTGAGCAATATAGCCTAAGTCCGTCGCAATCATAGCCGCTGTATTAAAATCAATGGCTTGATTAATACTTACCATGATACCCCTACGCATGAGCTGCTTAATAGCTTTTACAGGCTCAATTCCCAATATTTCGGCCAGCTGTTTAACGACTATTGAAGAAGGGATTTCAACTTGGGGTAAGCCCGGGGCGGATTCTTTTATTGTCCTCTTCCGCTTGGGCTTCGTTGTCTTTTCTGCTGTCTCATTACTCAAAATTACTATTCCTTCGGTAGTTTATTACTAAAGTCTATCAAAGCCTGACGATTATCGCCACCGAGTTTTGTCCGCAAACTACTATCGAGGCGATTTTCCCTTATCCCTATTTCCCAGCAATCTCTATTGGGGCATAGATAAGCACCTCTGCCAGACAATTTATTCGAGACATCTACCTGTACGGTTCCATTATCTGTAAGTACTAAATGAATTAAGTCTCTCTGATTTTTAATCCGGCGACATGCAACACAAGTCCTCTGTGGTATATGCTTAGTCTTCGGAGTCATTACTCTGTATCTGCTCCTTCTGTTTTTTGCGCCCCTTTCCTTTAGCTTTCCCTTTTGATGCTGTTTTTTTCTTCGACTTCTCTGCTTGCTGTCTATTTGGTAAGATATCTTCAGCAAAACGAAGTACTGGAACACCTCCCATTGGAACTACAGGAGTTGGCTTAACCGATTGAAATTCTTCTCGGCTTAGCAATGTTCCTATATCCTCTCCTTCTTCACTGACACTCTCTATTTCCTCTGATTCATCCTCTTTTTCCAGGTTTGGTACTGGTATTTTTTCAATATCTTCTATCTGAACGGCAACCGTTGGTTCCTCTTCTTTTTGCTTTTCTTCTGCATCTTTCAGCGCTTTAGCAGCATCCAGCAAACTGGCCTTTTCCGCTTCAGCCACAGATGTACTTCTAATATCGATTCGCCAACCTGTTAATTTTGCCGCCAATCTGGCGTTCTGCCCTTCCTTACCAATAGCTAAAGAAAGTTGCCTGTCAGGAACCACCACAGTAGCTGTATTTTGTTCTTCATCGAGTTCGATATTTGACACTTGCGCCGGACTGATAGCATTGGAAATAAATACTTTAAAGTCACTGTTCCATTGGATAATATCTATCTTTTCTCCATTCAACTCGCTGATAATGCTCTGCAGTCGTATGCCTCTAGTACCAAGACAACATCCAACAGGGTCTATCCCTTCTTGATGGCTAACAACAGCAATTTTACTTCTACGTCCCGCTTCTCGCGCTATGGCCTTCAATTCTACAATACCACTATTAACTTCTGGAATTTCAGTTTCAAAAAGCCGACGTAGCAGGGTAGGATGCGAACGTGATACTATTATTTGAGGACCTCTTACCCCTTGATGCATCTCCAGAAGGTAAAATTTTAATTGTTGCCCCGGACGATAACGCTCGCTGGCTACCTGCTCATTTGCTGGAAGTATTGCTTCTGCTTTCCCAAGACTGACAGTTATTTGTTTGGGTTGAATGAAATGAATCATGCCACTGACTATTTCATTTTCTTTAGTGGTGTATTGTTCGTATATTGCATGATGCTCAGCTTCTCGCAACCTTTGTAAGACTACCTGTTTGGCCGTTTGAGCAGCTATTCGACCAGCATTTTTCGGGGTAGATTCTATTGCCACTATATCACCAACCTGATAATTATCTTGCAGTCGTTGAGCTTCAGTTAGCGATATCTCTGTTAGGTTATTTGTAACTGATTCGGTAACGATTTTATTCACATAAACCTTGACACCAATACCAGTAGAGTCAATTTTTACCGTGATATCCTGTTCAGGGGAGAAGATTCCTTTTTTATAAGCAGAAACAAGTGCTGATTCTAAAATGGACAGCACTACTTCTTTGGGCAGATTCCTCTCCGACGATAATTGAGTTACAGCTGCCATAAATTCAGATTTCATTTTTCCCCTACATTATAATTAAAAAGTGGGCTTTTACCCACTTAATCAGGTACAATATTTCTTTCCGTAATTAATCTATCACGACTGATTGAAAAATGCAAAGATGAAAGCACTAATTCAAAGAGTCACCAGTGCATCTGTAAGCATAGATAGCAAGGTAATAGGACAGATAGGGCGTGGGATAGTAGTTTTTGTTGGAGTTGGTCAAGATGACTCAGAAGCCGATGCCAAATACCTGGCTGATAAGATTATTGGCTTACGTATTTTCCCCAGTGGAAGCAGTGAATTTGACATCTCAGTTTCTGAAATAAACGGTGATATCCTGATTGTCAGTCAGTTTACACTTATGGCTAACCTTCGAAAAGGAAGGCGACCAAGCTTTACTGAAGCAGCACAACCAGAAAAAGCACGGCTGTTATATGACGCCTTTGTAGATCATATTCGATCTACAGAACTTAATACGGAAACAGGGGTTTTCCAGGAACATATGCTTGTACAAATCAATAATGATGGTCCTTTTACCTTATGGGTGGATACTAAGAAAGTAGCTTTAAATCAAGGCTGATATCTAGAGATTTTACCGAATGAGTTAGAGCTCCTATGGAGATAAAATTGACACCGGTTTCAGCTACAGATCGAACTTTTTCCAGTGTGATTCCGCCGGAAGCCTCAATTAATGCCCGCCCATCTACCAATGTCACAGCATGGCGCATATCTTCTAAGTTCATATTATCCAGCATTATTATATCGGCACCAGCCTCAACAGCCTGTATCGCCTCAACTGGATTGGTAACTTCTACCTCTATTTTAATTTGAGGGGAAGAGTTCTGTCTTGCCTTTATTATTATTTCATGGAGATTTAGTCCACGATGGTATAGCGCAGCTAAATGATTGTCCTTCACAAGAATACTCTCTCTCAAATCCATACGATGATTTTTTCCTCCACCAAGCCTGACAGCATACTTTTCCAGTATTCTTAGCCCAGGTGTAGTTTTTCTCGTATCTAAGATATGGACCGGCAATCCATATACTGCTTCAACATATCTGTTTGTTTCTGTAGCGATACCACTCAGCCTCTGAAGGAAATTCAAGGCCACCCTCTCTGCTCTAAGGATACCCCCTATTTTACCTTTCATCGTAGCAATAATATCTCCAGATTGCATCCTGGATCCATCCTCAATTTTTTTAGCTATGATCAGAGAAGGGTCTAATTTATGAAAAACCTCATATGCCACATTGATTCCAGCTAATATTCCCTCTTCTTCTGAAATCAATTGAGCTATACCTTCCTGATCGGCTGGAATAAGCGCATCAGTAGTAACATCATGACTAGCACTATCTTCAGTCAAAGCACACTCAACTATTTCCTCAATCTGTGATTCGCCTAAAGGTTGATTGTCAGTGAATTTCAATTTTCCCCTTTATCCTCCTTCTTTGCACTCGTGAAAACAATATGGTGTTGCCAAGTTAGCTGCGATTGAGGAAAATCAGAGCGATAATGGGCTCCACGACTTTCTTCACGCAACAAAGCTGCCTCAGACATTAACCGACCACAAAGAATTAAATTTCTCAACTCATAGGAAGGGCGGTCAACAGATTTGGGGAGAATGCTCTGCCAGGACGACAGTAATGTTGCTGCCTCACTTAGACCTTCTCCAGAACGTATAATACCTACTTTATCCCACATTAATGATTGTAAGTTAGCTAGAGTTGGTATTCCTTTACCAGCTGGCCCCTTTCTATCAGGAAGAGAATAATGGCTTTTAAGTTTCCTGGTTTTACCAGCTCTCTTTCGCAGATCTGTACTTACTACAGATTTTTCTATCGCCCTTTTACCAAAAACTACTGCCTCAAGTAATGAATTCGACGCCAGTCTATTAGCACCATGCGCCCCTGTACAGGCTACCTCCCCAACAGCGAATAAACCAGGAATGCTTGTTTCCCCCCACGAATCTACTCCAATACCACCCATAAGGTAATGCGCTACCGGTGCTACTGGAATAAGATCTTTAGTCATATTCAAGCCGTGATCCAGGCAAAAACGATAGATGTGCGGAAAGCGATTGGTGACAAGGCTTACAGGTAAATGTGTAACATCAAGAAAAACTCTGTCACTCTTGCTTTTTTTCATTTCACGAATAACACTCCGAGTTACTATATCGCGAGGCGCCAGTTCAGCCTGAGGCGTATAGCATGGCATAAAGCGCACTCCTTCAGAGTTTCTTAGTATTCCTCCTTCTCCTCTAACAGCTTCTGAAATTAAAAAGGGATCTATCCCCATCAGACGAAGTGCGGTAGGATGAAATTGAAAGAATTCCATATCACAAATTTCAGCACCAGCTTCATAAGCTAAAGCTATTCCATCCCCTGTTACAACATCGGAGTTAGTAGTGTATCTAAAAATCCGACCAAGTCCACCCGTAGCTAATATTAGAGATGAACACTCGTATTCATCTACCAACTCGGTTCGACAATCGATAGCTTTTACTCCCCTCGCTTTGCCTTTCTCCAATAATATTTCTTTGGCCAGGCAATGTTCAATGACTTGAATTCGGGATTCTCTAACCAGATTAGATAGAGAAATCTCAATATGCTCCCCAGTTGCGTCTCCCCCTGCATGAATGATACGTGGGATACTATGAGCGGCTTCCCTGGTAAAAGTAATTTCCCCATTCAGAGTATCGAAGGGAACTTTAAATTTTATCAGGTCAGATATGCAATCGGCACCATCATCAGTCAGGATATGCACTGCTTCGGGGTCGCATAATCCATCTCCTGCAGCCATGGTATCTTTGAAATGTAGTTCAGGGGAATCCTCTCTACTCATTGCTACCGCAATACCCCCCTGGGCATACCGAGTATTGCAGTCATCAATACCGCCCTTGGTTATAATAAGAACACTACCCTTCTCAATGGCTAGTAATGCACAATATAGACCAGCAATACCACTGCCCACTACTATGTAATCGTAGTGAGTCACTTATTCACCATCCTAATTAATGCTGAGCATTCGTTCGATTGCTCGTCTTGCCCCTATCCTGATTTCATCTGGCACAGTGATTACCGTTTTTCCTGTTTCCATGCTTTCAATTATCGTTTCCAGAGTAGTCTTTTTCATATCAGAACAGGTAGAACTACTAGCAATAATATAGAATTCCTTACCCGGATTGTACTTTCTAAGTGTATGTAACATTCCTTCTTCAGTGCCAATAAGAAATATATTCTCGCTACTTTGCTTGGCGTAATAAACCATCTGAGAAGTACTAAGGGCAGCATCTGCCAGTTCTATTACCTCCGCTCTACATTCAGGATGTACTAAGACTTTAGCCCCGGGATAACGTTGCTTTGCCTGTTTAATATGTTCAGTAGTGATTCTGTCATGGACATAACAGAAACCTGGATACAGTATTATCTTCTTGCTGGTCTTAGTCGAAATATAATGACCCAGGTTTTTATCAGGAGTAAAGATGATTTCATTTCCTGGCATGGCATTTACAACTTCTACTCCATTAGCTGAGGTACAACAAATATCGCTTTCTGCTTTTACCGCAGCAGTAGTATTTATATACGACACTACTGTAGCTTCCGGATATTTCTTCTTCCATTGTCTAAGTTCACTAACATCAATCATATTAGCTAAAGGGCAACCGCTCTCGGGGTGAGTTAGCAGTACCATGGAATCTGGATTGAGTATAGCTGCTGTCTCCGCCATAAAACGAACTCCACAGAATATAATTGTTTTCGATTTAACTTCTGCACACTTTCGCGCCAGTTCAAGTGAATCACCGGTAAAATCAGCTATATCCTGAACTTCAGGGCGTTGATAATTATGAGCTACTATAACAGCATCAAGTTCTCTTTTTAATTTGATAATCTTTTCATTACAATCTGCCCATGTCTGCTTTGCCATGGTTACAATTTTATCTCCTAACTTGTTTAGATAATACGAGAGATCTACTTGTCCATTATGTCCATTTTGCCAATAACGCTATCCTTAGCCACCCTCATCGTAGCCCCGGATTCTACTTTTAGAATTACAGTTTCTTCTCCAACGGTTTCCAACACGCCATATATACCCCCTGCAGTGCGAACTTTGTTCCCTTTCTTTAACTCGCTGGTTAACTCCTCATGTTCCTTCTGTCTCTTACGTTGCGGTCTAATAAGTACAAAATACACCATACTAAACATTAACACGAGGAAAACAATAGTTCCTCCCATACCTTCAGTAAAAAATTCCATACTATTCCTCCTTCTTTTAACTAGTTATTATACCTGACTTTACCTTGAAGTGCCCAAGAACTGGTTTTTTCAACTTCGACTGCAAGGATTTTTCCTTCACAATTCTCTTCGTCTTCAAAGAAGGTTAGCTTATCATTTCTGCTACGACCATACCATTTTCCTTTTTTCTTTCCTTCTACAAGTACTTTAACTATTTTCCCTTGATAGTAATAGTTTTTCCTGGATGCAATACCTTCTTGAAGCCGCTCAATCTCATTGAACCTCTTTTTCTTGAGTTCCATAGTAATATCGTCTTTGTATTTTCGCCAGGCTAAAGTGCCGGGTCTGGGAGAGTACACTGCTACATGTACCATATCAAATGCGATTTCTTCGAGTAGAGAATATGTATGTTCGAATTGCTCGTCGCTCTCCCCCGGAAACCCAACGATGATGTCTGTGCTTAAAGAGATTTGTGGAACATATTGCCGGATGACATTGACTAGCCTGCGAAAATACTCAACAGTGTATCCTCGTCTCATAGCCTCGAGTAATTTATCATCGCCGGATTGCAATGCAAGGTTAAGATGTTCACATACTTTGTCAAGAGAACTCATAGCTTTTATTAGTTTCAAGCTCATATCCTTGGGATGATTAGTCAAAAAGCGAATTCTGGCCAGGCCGGAAATGTTGTTTAATTCATCCAGCAGATCCGCTAAATCTGGTCTTCCGGCCAGGTCATTTCCATAAGAATTGACATTCTGCCCTAATAAGGTAACCTCCTTTATCCCTTCTTTAACCAGACTGGAAACTTCCTCTGTTATTTCTCCAAGCGGACGGCTTTTTTCTCTTCCTCTCCTGTAGGGGACAATGCAATAAGAACAAAAGTTATTACAGCCCTGAATAATTGGAACTGGAAAACATATCGGGCGTTTTATTTCACTTGTTCTGAGATGTTGATAATTAGTAATTGAATCAAGTCCTTGTCTTTCAAGCCATTCCACTAATACTGAATAATCTCCAGGTCCAAAGAAAAGAGTCACCTGCGGGAGCCGCCTTTTCAATTCGTCAATATTAGATCCAACAAAACAACCAGTAAGCAGTATGGAAATATCAGAACGCTCTTTCTGTAACCCCTTCAACAAACCCAGCATCCCCATAACTTTATTCTCTGCACTCTGTCTCACAACACAGGTATTCATTACTATCAGATCAGCGGTCCGGAAACTATCACTACTCAGATAACCAGCTGATTCAAGATATCTTGCTATCTTCAATGATTCAGCTTTATTCATCTGACATCCGATAGTCCAAATATAATAACGCAACAAATAACACTCCACAGTACTTAAAACTAATCTGAAAGTATATAATATTAGCTCTTATAGACTTAAACAGGGAAGAAATGGATAATAAGAGTATAGTAAACCATAGAGAAAGACTCAGGAGCAAATTCATGAAATCCGGCCTTGAAGCATTTCATGATTATGAAATTATTGAGCTGTTATTGACTTTAAGCCATACTAGAGGCGACTGTAAGCCGACTGCAAAAGAAGTAATAAACAAATTTAAAACGCTGAGAGGAGTTCTCTTTGCACCTGACAAGGAGCTTGAGGCCATCCATGGTGTAGGTCCAATAAGTGTTTTCACCATTAAACTTATTACTGAGATAGCACAAGAATTGCTAAAAGAAGGAGCTCTGGATAAACCTTACTGCAAGTCTTCCAGTGAGGTTTTTGATTACCTTTACCTATCAATGAGGGATCTCACGAAAGAGGCTTTCAAGGTTATGTTCTTAAATGTGCAGAACCAAATACTGGCAGTAGAAAAGCTCTTCGAAGGGACCTTAACTGCCAGTGCAGTTTACCCTAGAGAAGTAGTTAAAAAGGCTATTGAGTATAATGCAGCTGCCATGATTTTTGCTCATAATCACCCTTCAGGAAATCCAGAACCCAGTACCGATGACAAGCAGATAACAAAAGACTTAATATTCGCCAGCTGTACCATTGATATTAAAGTATTAGATCACCTCATTATAGGTGATAATAGATACTTCAGCTTTGCAGACAGCGGTTTGATTGAGAAATATGAAAAGTCTTTTTCAAGACTGAAAAAGGATCAAGAAATATAAGCCTATTGCATCGATTTTTATTATGACATAGCTATAAGAAATTAAGCTGTTTTTTCTTCCTTAAAGCATTTTAGTATTGCTTCATGTATCTTACCATTTGTGGCCAAGACTTCATTCTTTGCACTGTTTATAGTAAATTGCCTTCCATTGAAATCTGTAACCTTACCTCCTGCTTCAGTTACCAGCAGTATTCCTGCTGCATAATCCCACAACTTATCACCTATCACACAAAATCCGTCGTACCTGCCACAGGCTACATTAAATAAATCAAGAGCAGCCGAACCTGCACGCCTGACCGCCTGACTATCTCTCTGAAGGCGAAGGAAATTCTTTTCGCTCTTACGAAATGCTTCTGATTTACGGTCGTATGGAAAAGCTACGGCCAGCAGACTTTCTTCGAGAACAGATACTTCCGAGACCTGCATTTTTACACCATTAAGATATGCCCCTTCGTCCAATGCTGCACTAAACATTTCGTCGGTATTAGGGTTATATATCACCCCGGTGATAATCTGTTTTTTATTTAATAACGAGATTGATACAGCAAAATGACGTAAATTATGATTAAGATTTATCGTACCGTCTAAAGGATCAATAACCCACTTAAAATCTGATGCACTCTCTTTTCCCCCTCCTTCTTCCGATAAAAAGCTATGCTCAGGAAAAGCATCGCCTATAGTAGTCAGGATGATTTTCTCTGCTCCTAAATCGACTTTCGAAAACGGATCCTTATGGTCTTCACTCTTATAATAGATATCTCTTTTTTTATCAAGCTGCATTAATAAAAAACTGCCGGCTTTGCGTGCAGCTTCCTCAGCTATAGAAATATATTCGTTCTTCATTCTCTTTTCCTCTCTTTAGCAATTAGTAAGATAACTCCCAACATAGCATCAGTATCCTCAAACTGTGGGAGCTACCTTCAGAAATTTTCCTTCTCAAATATTATCACGGTAAATAACAGCTTTTGTAACATGCCTTTAAATAATCACATAATAGGGAGGCTGCATGCAGCCTCCCTATTATTGTTGTCTGTGTTCACCTCAGTTAATAGCGATGTTTATCTCTTAACGCTAGCTTCTTTCAGTTCTTCAGCCACCCATGCAATATCCAGATCCACCAATTTTTCCTCAGTTGGTGCTGCCAATTTTGGGTCCCATCCTGCCATAGCATAATATGTCTGTAATGCTTCTTTCAGGCTATCTTCTGTTATTACAAGTTTATCCTTCACCGGACCTGTTGTAAAGGCATGATAGAAACGTTCCGGTAGAACATCATCCTCAGCTGTATATCCTTCTCTGGCATTGAATGAACGAGCAAGTGCAAGTGCTCGTTCGCCAACTTTCATTAACTCTAATAAGCTGGTATTCCATCCGGTACATGCATTGACAAGTTCAACCATCTGCCCCGGACTGAATGGCGGGAAAAAACAGAGTGTTGCACAATTCTGGAAATGCCTCCAGTTTATAAAATATCGAGCCATACGAACTTTTGCAGAAGAGAAGTCAAGCCTTGACAGAGGGTCAAGCACACTCATCTCATTCAACCATTGCATCGGGCCTGAACCATCCACCTCAAACATAACGTCATGGATATTATGGCAATGGTCTGCCCCAGTCGGTGAAATGGCATATCCAAGTCCAAGCCCCACTTTACCTCGTGGCTCATGCATAGGTATTTCCTGGCCCTTTATCTGCATAGCATATTTCATTGAGCCTTTCCCTATTTTCTCAGCAGCACGTTTTGCCCCTTCCGCAAGAATATCTCCCAATCCTGTTCTATCAGCAATCATCTGCACCATCTTCATCATTGCTTCAGCATTGCCAAATTTTAATTCGATTCCTCCAGTATCGCTGGTGGTAAGAATACCATTCTCAAAACATTCCATTGCGAAGGCAATGCATGTGCCCGTAGCAATAGTATCAAGGCCATATGAATTACAAATCTGGTTTCCTTTTGCCACCGCTTTTATATCCTTTATTCCACATAATGAACCCAGGGAGCCAAGCGTCTCGTACTCCGGCCCACCATAGAGAGGTTTAACGTTATATGGTTCCTCATCTACTGTGACTTCTCGCTTGCAGTAAACCGGACAGGCATAACAGTTGTCTCTGCCGGAGAGTATTGTTTTGGTCATCGTCTCTCCTGCTATATCCATATACCCTTCAAACTGGCCTTCCTGGAAATTTCTTGTTGGTAAGATACCACCTTCTTGTAATCCGGGTATACCATTGGAAGTGCCATTGTCCGTCATGCCTTTATAAAGGTCTTTATTATCAGTTAACCACTTGGCAAGTTCACGAACCTTAGCAGAATCTGCCAAAGGCAAATTCTGATGGCCTCGTACTGCTATAGCTCGCAGTTTCTTAGATCCCATAACTGCACCATGACCATTACGGCCATAGTAATGGACAATGTCGTTACATATTCCTGCAATTCGTACTAGTTTCTCTCCAGCGGGGCCAATCTGTGCTACTCTAACCCTCTTATCTCCCAACTCTTCCTGTATCTGGCTTTCTGCATCACCCGTCGTTTTCCCAACAAGATGAGAAGCATCTTTTATCTCCACTTTGTCATCATTTATCCACAGGTAGACTGGTTTAGCAGATACCCCTTCTATGATAATGGCATCCCAGCCTGCTCTTTTTAATTCCGCAGGCCAGAACCCTCCAGCTTGAGAGTCTCCCCATCCATTAGTCAGAGGTGATTTTGAGCCCACTCCACTACGTCCACTACCACCATACGGAGCTCCAGTTATTACACCTGCAGAAAAAATCAGTTTATTCTCCGGTCCTAGAGGGTCGATCCCCGGTTTTAGCTCCTTCAGCAGATAATACCCTATAAGTGCAGTGCCCCCAAAATAACGCCGGTAAAATTTTTCATCAGGGGTATCTGTAGTAATACTCCCGTTCGATAGGTTCACCCGCAATATCTTACCAGTGTATCCTCCTTTTGTTGCGTCAGCCATTAATATATCCTCCTTTTGATATTTAGTATTTCATCCATACTATGGTGCTGTAACGACTAAACCATGTAAATAGAACTACATGGCTTTATATGTGGCAGTATAAAGTTTATGTTATTAAAAATCAAGATAAATACCTTTTTCATTGTTATCAGTAAATACTATTCACCTTGAAGATATACCAGGCTCCTCAGTGACCCACCCAATATCAAGCTCCTGTAATTTTGCTGCTGTTGGCACTGCTTTCTCCTTATCCCACCCCGCCATACCGTAGTACGTCTCTAAAGCTTGATGCATTGCTTCTTTATCTATACCCTTACCTTTCAATGGACCACTGGTAAATGCCTGATAAATACGGTCAGGTATCACATCATCCTTTGCAGTATACCCTTCTCTGGCATTGAATGCTCTCGCAAGAGCGAGTGCGCGCTCTCCAATTTTCATAATCTCGAAGACACTCATATTCCAACCAGTGACGCTGCTTATTAAGTTTGCCATATGATGAGGCCTGAAGGGAGGAAACATACAGATAATCGCAGAATTCTGAAAATGTCTCCAGTTGACCCAATATCTAAATAGTCTAACCTTTGCCGGGCTGATTTCGAGAGCAGGTACCGGGTCTATTATGCCCCATTCATTAACCAAATCCATCAAACCCTGCCCCTCAGTGGAAAACAGGACATCATGGATGTTATGCATGTGATCTCCGCCTGTTGGCGACAGTGCATATCCTATACCCATACCTACCTTGCCTTTCGGTTCATGCATCGGCAATTCCTGGCCTTTTACCTGCATAGCATACTGAGCAGCGCCATGGCCAATCTTTTCTGCGGCGCGTTTTGTTCCATCTGCCAGAATATCTCCTAATCCTTTTCTATCAGCCACCATTTGCACCATCTTCATCATAGCTTCGGTATTTCCAAACTTCAGTTCTATTCCTCCCGTATCTTCTAAAGTTAGAATACCATTTTCAAAACAGTCCATAGCGAAGGCGATTACCACCCCTGTGCTTATAGTATCCAGTCCCTGTGCATTACATATCTGATTAGCTACCGAAATGGCTTTCAAGTCACTAATTCCACAAAGCGAGCCAAAGGCTCCAATGGTTTCATATTCAGGCCCACCATATGCCGGGTCGACGTTATAAGGTGGACCTACTTTTACCACCCGTTTACATCTGATAGGGCATGCGTAGCAGGTATCTGCATCGATAAGAATCGTCTCTGCCATCTTCTGTCCCGATATTTCTGCCCACCCCTCAAATTGACCTTCCCTAAAATTACGTGTTGGCAGTATGCTGGCTGCCTGCAAAGATGGTAGTCCTCCAGCAGTACCATAGTCATGATATCTCCCTGCCAGAGCCATATAGTTATCCGATAACCATTTAACTATTTCACGGACTCCCTCAGAGTTAAAAATCGGCACAGGGTTATGACCACGAACAGCGATAGCTTTCAGGTTTTTAGAACCCATTACTGCCCCATGACCATTACGGCCATAGAAATGAGTAAGGTCATTAACAATACATGCAATTCGGATGAGCTTTTCTCCAGCTGGACCAATCTGTGCAACACGTACCTTACCATCATTTAGTTCTTCCTGGATTTGTTTTTCCGATTCTTTTGTTTCCTGTCCCCAGAGATGAGATGCATCTCGTATCTCCACGTTATCATCATTAATCCACAGGTAAACTGGTTTATCTGCTTTTCCTTCGATAATTATGGCATCCCAGCCGGCGCGTTTTAGTTCTGCTGGCCAGAAGCCTCCACCTTGTGCATCACCCCATCCATTGGTCAAAGGCGACTTAGACCCTACTGCGCTGCGTCCACATCCTCCACATGGAATACCAGTGATCACTCCCGCTGAAAAGATGAGCTTATTATCCGGGCCTAGCGGGTCAATACCAGGTTTTAACTCCTTGAGTAGATAATAGCCTATGAGTGCAGTCCCTCCCAGGTATCTTCGATAGAATTTGTCGTCAGGTTTTTCAATGATAATACTCCCATTAGACAGATTAACTCTAAGAATCTTCCCGGTATAACCCCCATGTGTTTGCTGTTCAGCCATGCTTTATTCTCCTCTCGTTTAAAAAGTTATATATTTATTATTCGGCAGCAATACGTGCCAACTGATCGAGTACTTCTTTCAAGGTCTCCAATTCGTCGCCATAACCAGTCCAGTCCCCGTTCTTAAGGTATTCTTGAGCTTTGCTATAATGTTGTTGAGCCTGATCGATTAAACTGGCTATATCAGTAGCTATTTGTCCACCCCCATCCGGTTCTGCCGGTTCTTCTCCAGGTTCTGTAGGAAATGTTTCTGTCCCAAATATAGCGGTAAGGCTTTCCTCTAATGTGGGTCTCATAACAATCTGGTTTCCAGCAGCTACAATAACACGCTTTAACTCAGGAAGCCCTCCTGCCTCTGCCTGGAGAAATACTGGTTCTACAAAAAGATTGGATGTGCCCAGCGGTATCATCAACAAATTTCCACGTATAACACGAGATCCGCCGCGGGCCCAAAGTGCAAGCTGCTCAGTAATAATGGTATCCTGTTGAATTCGATTCTCTATCTGGCTCGGGCCATATACCAATTTATCTTTAGGGAAAATATAGGCAAGTAACTTTCCATAATTATCCCCATCACAACGAGCAGCCAGCCAGCCAACAGTATTATTTTTATTGACTGGTGTAAATGGAAGTATTAGAAGGAACTCTTCCTTGTCTTCTTCAGGCAAATGCATAATAGCGTAATAAGGCATCATTCTTTGTTCAGCCCCGGAATATACCTCTTTTGGATAAGTCCACAGATCTTCTTTATTGTAGAATACCTGAGCATCTTGCATATGGTAGTTTTGATATACCGAGGCCTGGATGTTAAACATTCCTTCGGGGTAGCGCATATGCTGTCGTAACGCCTCAGGCATCTGTTCTGCAGATATAAATAGCTTCGGGAAAATAGCTTGATAAGTCTGTATCAGCGCATCATCAGGATCCGATATATAGAAGGTAACATCGCCTTCATAGGCATCAATGACCGCTTTAACGCTATTACGAATATAATTTACTCCGTTTTCAATAGGCTCAGAATAGGGATAGTTAGTGGTAGTAGTATAGGTATCCTGTACCCAAAACAGTCGTCCATCTATAATTACCATATAGGGATCGCCATCTAGTTGTAGAAATGGGGCTAGATGGGTTACTCTCTCCTGGATATTTCGATAATACAGAATCCTGCTCTCAGCAGTCATTTCAGCACTAATAAGTATATTAAAATCACCAAGCTGCCAGGCATAAATAGCCTGCCGAAGCAGATTTCCAATATTAACACCACCTTCTCCTTGCCACTCCCCATAAATGTTACTTTCTCCCATTGGATAATCAAATTCCTGAGTATTCGTATTTACAATGACATATTCGTCCGTTTTCTCTCCAAAGTAAATCTGCGGTACATCTATTGGAATGTCGCCGACAGGAGGGATATCTTTTATTGTTAAAATGGGTAAACCTTCAGGGCTTATTTCATTAACAGGACTTAATGCAACTCCATAGCCATGAGTAAATTGTAATCGCCGGTTAACCCATGTTTGCGCCTCACCAGCCAATTTTTCCGCTGATAATTCCCTAGCTGATAACATTACCTGTTGGTAGGTATCATCCATATAGTACCGATCGACATCAACATCATTAAAGTCATAGTAAAGTCGTATGGCCTGGATTTGATTATATGTATCTATGAGAGCTCGATGGTCCCATAGCCTTATGTTATTAATAGTAACTTCGTTTTCTGCAATATCCAGACTGGTTGGCATTTCCTCTGCAGGAAACGATTGCTCTTCAATACGATTTAAAGCAAAGGCCTCGCGAGTAGCCTGGATATTATATTCTATATAGGGTTTTTCCAAAGCAAATTCATTGGGTTGTACCTGGAATCGTTGCATCAGGCCCGGGACAACTCCCCCAGTTATCACGCTGACCACCAACCAGATAGCAATACCATAGATCATCAAACGACGTCTTCGTTTTATAAAAGCAGCTATCAGTATTCCGGCGAAGACCAGTACTGTAACTATAAGTATCCATTGTGCCGGAAGTTGGGCATGAATATCAGTATAGCTGGCTCCAAAAGCCACCCCGCGTTCTGAGAACACTAAATCCCAGATACCAAGCCAGTACCCCCAGGCAAAAGTACCTAGCACAATAGCAATCAAGCTACAAGCATGAACCAATATGGGTTTGGCATAGTCGAATTTCATTCGCTGTCTCATGTAGCCAATAAAATACACTGCCCCAACACCAAGCATGGTTATTGTAAAAGCTCCCTGTATCCAGCTCTTTAATAATTTCAGGAACGGTAATGTAAAAACATAGAAGCCTACTTCTTTATGGAAAACAGGGTCTAGACTATCAAAGGCCTGCCGATTGAAGAAGCGGAGTACAAGTTCCCAATTGCTCTGAGCTATCATTCCGAATACAAAACAAAGGAAAGCTATTCCCATGATAAAAGCGACTTTCAACGCTGCTTCTTGTTGACCCAACAGCTTCCACGGCCAGCTAATTATTTTCCCCTTAGAGGACAATCGGGTGGCCAGTATTAAATTCCCTGTAAACAGGATACCAAATATCACAGCAGCAATACAGAATAGCAATATTTTTGTTTTTAAGATTGTGACATATACATTGCTATAACTCAGGCTGTCAAACCATAGCCATTCGGTATATAATCCTTTGGCTACGCTCAGTATTATAAAGAGGGCAAAAAGCAACACAAGAATCAGAATTTTCTTTGAGCCATGACCACGGTGCCCACTTTTAACAGTTTCTACTTCTCCATGTTCGGGAAACCAACGTTGCCAGTTTTTCTCGAACGAACTCATATTCCACACCTCCTATTTCCCACTTATTATCTAAAAGCATCTTATCCTGGCGTAATTTTCATTTTCAAGAATTTAATAAGGCAAAAGCCATCACTTGAAAACGATATCATAGTCGCTATACACGGAACAATGTTCTCTATTACGGATACCACAAACAAGTGATTGGGCTTTTATTCATTACTTTAGAAGCAGCCTGCCCGATAGGACTTCCTTCCAGCTTATGGTAGAGATTTAATATACAGGAAATGCATTGCATAGCTCCCTGACTTCTGTTCGAATCACTTCTAGTTCATTTTTATTTTCTCCGGCAACTACTGCACGGTCGATAAAATCAGCGATTTGCTCCATCTCTGCTTCTTTCATTCCCCTGGTGGTTACCGCTGGTGTTCCCACCCTGATTCCACTGGGATCGAAGGGTTTTCTCGGGTCGAATGGAATAGTACTTGCATTTGTAGTTATTCCCGCAGTATCCAGCACCCTCTCGGCCTCTTTCCCCGTGATGCCTTTTTTTTGCAGGTCTATAACCATTAAATGATTATCAGTACCACCTGTTACCAGCCTGTATCCTCTTTCCATCAACGATTCAGCTAAGGTCTTTGCATTGCTCACTATTTGTTTGCCATATTCTATGAAATCCGGTTGTAGAGCCTCTCCGAAGGAAACAGCAATAGCTGCTATTGTATGTTCATGCGGCCCACCCTGCATCCCCGGGAAAACAGCTCTGTCTATGTCATTGGCAAATTGCTGTTTACACATAATGATTGCTCCCTTAGGACCTCGAAGCGTTTTATGCGTTGTTGTCATTACCACATCTACATATGGGAAAGGAGACTGATGTACACTGGCAACAACTAAGCCGGCAATATGAGCAATATCAGCTACAGAGATAGCTCCGACTTCCTTGGCAATTTCGCTGAACGCCTTAAAATCAATCTCGCGCGGGTAAGCAGTCGAACCACAAACAATAATTTTTGGGTTAACCTGCAAAGCAATTCTTCTTATCTCATCATAGTCCATAAGTTCCGTTTGCCTGTTTACACCATACTGTACCGCATTGAATAACCTGCCACTCATAGATACCTTGTGCCCATGAGACAGATGTCCTCCCTGATCCAGAGCCATACCCATGAATGTGTCACCAGGATTCATCAAGGCAAGGTAAACTTCCAAATTGGCTGGACTACCTGAGTACGGCTGGACATTTACATGCTCTGCCCCAAATAGAGCCCTCGCTCTTTCGATAGCAAGATTTTCAATAATATCGATAATTTGATTTCCCCCATAATATCTCCTCCCCGGGTATCCTTCAGAATACTTGTTATTGAAAACAGACCCGAGTGCCTCAAGGGTTGCTTTACTGGGGAAATTCTCCGAAGGTATTAACTCAATGCTTGTATTAATCCGGTCTACCTCTGTCAACATTGTGCTATATACTAGCTCATCCTCCTGTTTGAGGTTTTGGTATCCCGGAAATACGTTTATCATTACACCCTTCCTTTAGAATTATTTACCCCGGCAACAATATAGTATTGTTTCAGAGCAACGCAGTAATTATAGCCTGTAATAATAGCCTCAACAAATATTTAAAAGCCGCAGGAATGTTCTTTGTGTCAGCTTATTCCTCTTATTCAACCGATATGCTATTTACATGTCCTGACAGTATTAACTCAGTCTAATTCATTGGCATTCATGTCCCAGTGGTACATGCTACAATATCCTCATAATCGGGTAATACAACTGGATAATAATCAACCCGCAGTAAAATACTATTTGTAAAAGGAGCTTGGTATGCAAACCTTGGGTCCCATCTGGACAGAAATTGATATAGATGCCATAGTGGAAAATGTTAGATCAATCAGATGTTTTCTAGATAGTAATGTAATGATAATGGGGGTGCTAAAAGCAAATGCATACGGGCATGATGCTCCAGAAATAGCTCCACTACTAATACAGAACGGCGTGTCATACTTGGGTGTAGCTCGATTGGCTGAGGCTATAGAATTGCGTAAAAGCAATGTTGGAGCCCCCATTTTTATTCTCGGTCTTACAATAAAGGAAGATATGGAGGCACTACTCTCTTATAATATTACCTCAGCAGTTTGTGATATTGGAGACGTGGTGTTTCTTTCTAAATTAGCGGTGAAAAATAACAAAATAGCCAAAGTTCATATTAAAGTAGATACCGGCCTGGGAAGAATAGGGGTCTCTACAGAGAATGTCCTGCCTTTTATCCGCAAGGTAAAAGACATGAGAAACATACAGATAGAGGGAATCTTTACACACTTTGCCGTCGCAGATGAAGAGGATAAAAGTTATACTGAGGAACAGTTTGAAAAATTTAACTCAGTGCTGGAGACTCTTGAGAGTGCTGGAATCAGAATACCTCTTAAGCACGTGGCAAATACGGCTGCTGTGCTAGATTTGCCCCACATGTCGCTGGACATGGTAAGGATAGGTATTTTACTTTTCGGCTTGTATCCTTCTACAGAGGTTAAGAAAACTATAGAAGTAAAATCAGCCCTGAAGTTTAAATCAAGAATTATTTATCTGAAGCAAGTCCCGGCAGGCAGGAGTATTAGTTATGGTAGAACTTATACCACCACTGCCGATACATTGGTAGCCACCTTGCCGGTTGGCTATGCTGATGGGTACTCTCGTTTGCTTTCCAACAGTGCTGCAGTTATGGTAAAGGGTAGAAAAGCTCCAGTCATAGGTAGAGTGTGCATGGACCAAACAATGATAGATGTTACCCATATTCCTGGTATTGAGGTAGGCGACGAGGTGACCCTTTGGGGTGGACAGGAAATATACGAATCTGCCGAGCGGATGCATACTATCGTGAATGAGGTCGTATGTATGGCTGATAAGAAAAGGGTACCCAAGCTCTTTATCAGAAATGGGAGACCTTACAAAGTCAAGTCCATGCTGGGAGAAATACTTCTCTAAGACAGGAGTATTACCTCTTATTCACCGGTAAAAGGAAAGGCATATCGATAACTTCGGCTCTGGCTTCCCTGTTCCTGATGATAATAGCCAGTTCAGTTCCTTTCTCTGTATAAGGCAGGTCAATCATCGCCATTGCGCATACCTTATTTAAAGAAGGGCAATAATTACCGGAAGTAACGTATCCTACCTTTTTCCCATCCTTCCTCACTTCCATTTTATTTCTCGGTATGCCACCTTTAGGAACTAAAAGACCAACAAGTTTCCGGCTGATACCTTTTTCCTTTAGCTTCAGAAGCGCTTCCTTACCTATGAATTTTTCTTTATCGAATTTTACCGTCCAACCCTGTCCAGTTTCTAATGGACTTATTGTTTCATCGATATCGTTTCCATAGAGCCAGTAGCATACTTCGAACCTTGTCGTATCTCTTGCCCCAAGACCACAGGGTTGCAGCCCAATAGTCTTACCTTCTTTCAGAAGGCCATTCCAGATATCTGTAATATCCGCTGAGCCGGTAAATATCTCAAAACCATCCTCTCCGGTATAACCAGTATGAGATATCAGAATATCTTTACCAAGCAGTTTAGCGTATAAAAACTTGAAGCGTTTCAGTTCTGTAAGTGAGATACTGCCCGTTACCAGAGGAGTCAGCAACTCTGCTGCCAGTGGGCCCTGGACGGCTACTTCTCCATACTCTTTACTCTTATTTAAAATATCTATGGAGAAGTCACCCTTCTGTTTACAAATCCAATCGAAGTCCTTTATAGAATAATTCGGTGATGCA
>Ga0272442_10001881_pt1 | contig 31157 bp, 23 predicted proteins | sample SSMForm2O_FD_200262 | JGI IMG/M metagenome (GOLD analysis project Ga0272442, IMG submission 200262) | Marine sediment archaeal communities from Little Sippewissett salt marsh, Falmouth, MA, United States - SSM-Form-2O | ecosystem: Environmental > Aquatic > Marine > Wetlands > Sediment ... | reverse complement strand
GCAGGCAATCCATAACATCCTGAAAGGTAGAACCAGCTTTATAATTGCTCACCGGTTATCTACGATAAAATCTGCTGATAGAATAATTGTTCTTAAAGATGGCAAAATCCTTGAAGAAGGTAATCACCATGAGCTGCTCAATCAAAAAGGTTATTATTACAGGTTGTATACAAACCAGTTTTTAGAAGAGCAGGAGTCTATCCTTTTGAGTAGTTGAAAGAGTGGATTGGAGAAAACATGATTTGTGTAAGTTTTACCAAGATCAGAAAGAGTTTTGGCGGGTATGATATCTTAAAAGGATTATCAGGTCAGATCAAAGCAAATGAAATCGTGGGATTGGTAGGTAGTAATGGTAGCGGTAAAACAACTCTATTCAGAATAATTGCTGGAAAGTTAAAGCAAGACAGTGGAGAGGTCAGCTACCGGAGAGATCTCAGGCTTGCTTATCTTGATCAGATCCCCGATTTCCCAGTGGGAACATATGTGAATCAGATATTGAAAGCTAGCTTTCCAGAACTAATCAAATTAAGAGAGGAAATGAACAGAATTGAAAATAAAATGACAGGGTCATCAGGCAATGAATTGAAAAAGCTAACATACCAATATGGAGATCTTCAGAGCCGATTTGAACAATTTGGTGGTTATGATATGGATGTTGAGATCGATAAAGTAGCAGCTGGTTTAAAGATCCAGCAACTTCGTAATCAGGAATTTTCCAGGTTATCCGGTGGAGAAAAAACCAGGGTTTTGCTTGCCCAGATCTTGCTCAAGAAGCCTGATCTGTTGCTTTTAGACGAACCAACCAATCATCTGGATCTAAGCTCTATTGAATGGTTGGAAGATTATTTGATGAATATTTCTGGATCTGTTTTCATAATTTCCCATGATCGCTTCTTTCTCAATAAAACAGTGGATCGGATTTTTGAACTGGAAAATGGTGTAATAGAAATTTTCAGCGGCAACTATGATTTCTATGTACATGCGAAAAAACAAAAATATGAATCTCTAATGGCTCAGTATAAAAATGCCCACAAGAAGATAAAACAACTTAAGGAAACTGCGGAAAGATACAGGATCTGGGGAAGGATAAATCCTGATAATTCAGCTCACTTTGCCAAAGCAAAAAGGTGTGAAGCTGAGATCGAAGAACTCAAGAAAATCAAAAAACCCGGTAAAGAAAAAAGTCTTAAAGGTTCATTCAGGATGAAAGATCGTTCTGGAAAACAGGTTGTTCAATTAAGAAATATCAGTAAAAAATTCTCGAAAAAAGAAATATTAAAAAAAGTTAGCCTTGATCTTAGGTTTGGTGAAAAAACCGCTTTACTGGGTAAAAACGGTACGGGTAAAACAACAATTTTCAGGATAATTAGCAAGGAATTAGATCATGACAATGGAGAGTTTTATTTAGGACCATCAGTTAGGTGTGGTTATCTTAAGCAGGAAGTTTCTTTTGAAGACCCATCTATCAATCTTGTTGAGCTGATTATCAAGGAAACTGGTTTAACCCAGGCTGAAACAAGAAACCTGCTAGCTCGTTACCTTTTTACTACTGATGATGTGTTTAAAAGAATAGATCAAATATCTGGTGGAGAAAAAGTCAGGTTAAAATTATGCTTGATGATGCAAAGAAACTTGAACTTTCTTTTACTTGATGAGCCTACGAATCACCTTGATATAATTTCAAGGGAAGTGTTGGAAAATGCTTTAGAAGAATTTAATGGAACTATACTCTTTATCTCTCATGATCGTTATCTGATCAATAGGGTAGCTTCCACCGTATTGGAGTTAGAAGATGGTAAAATCACTACTTATCTTGGAAATTATGATTATTTCAGGGAAAAGAAACAAAATTATCAAACTGTGATTCCCAAATCCGTAAAAGAATCTTATAAACCGATTCCTGAAAGCAGTTCTCTCCAAGAACATCGTAAGATTATCAAGAAATTGAGAGAGATCGAAAACAATATCTCCTGGTTGGAAAAAGATATTAATGAAATAGAGGCGAAATTGCTTATAAAATCCAGTGATATAAAGTTCTTAAATGATTTGTATGAACAAAAATGTGCTTTAAAAAAGAAACTGAATGAATCATTCTTGGAATGGGAATATTTAGCAGGAGAAGAAGAAAAAATGAAAAGACAAGATCAGTAAACAGAAAAACGATCAGCATTTTTTGGAATAATTTGTACGCAGGAGATTCGTAAGACAAAAAAAATCTGGAATCACAAATATTTATTGAATGTAAATCTAAGCAGGAAAAAGAGGTTTATATGTATAAGATTAAGTCAAAGCAGGATAAAGCGGTATTAATAGGAGTAAATTTAAAATCAGGTAATATTGAGAATAAAAAGTCATCTCTCAAGGAATTAGCATTACTTGTTGAAACAGCAGGAATCGAGGTTGTTGATTCCTTCGTTCAGAATAGGGAAGCAATTGATAAAACTACATACGCAGGCAAGGGTTTTTTGGAGGGAATAAGGAACAGGTACCAGGAAGTAGACATATATATCTTTGATAATGAACTTTCTCCAACCCAGAGCAGGAACATTGAAAAGTTATTAGAGGTTATTGCTATCGATCGTACCGAAGTAATTCTAACCATATTTCATCAGCATGCTCATACCAAAGAAGCCAGATTGCAGGTAGAACTTGCTGAGCTTAAATACCAATTACCTCGCTTAAAGAAACTATGGTCGCATCTGGATCGAGAGAGAGGTCAGGCAAGTGGAAGCCGAGGAGTTGCCCGGGGAATGGGTGAGAAGCAGATCGAAATAGATCGAAGAAGAGTAATCCATGAGATTTCCAGAGTCCAGAAAATGCTTAAAAAGATCGTGAAACAACGGCATACTCAAAGAAAAAAAGCCCAAAATGAAAAGCGAGTATGTTTGGTTGGATATACGAATGCTGGTAAATCCACATTATTCAATCGTATGACCGACGCTAATACCTTTGTTGAGGATAAATTATTTGCTACTCTGGATTCTACAGCGCGAAGGCTTCCCGGTGAGTTCGGCCATGATTTGATAATTTCAGATACAGTCGGTTTTATCTCTAATCTACCTCATAATCTGGTGGCATCTTTTCGATCTACTTTATTGGATGTAAAAGAGGCTGATCTGCTGCTTCATGTTGTAGATGTGGCTAATGAAAGATTCAGGGATCAGATAAAAGCTGTTGAACAGGTGCTTAGAGAGATTGGAGCAAATGAGAGCCGTATTCTTATGGTCATGAATAAAGTAGATTTGATATCTAATGAGGAAAAAAGGATTCTGAAAGAGGAATTCTCAGAAGCTGTGCAGATTTCAGCAAATACCGGGTACAATATTTCTAAACTGACGAGGATTTTGAACGATGTTCTAAAACAACCGGAAATTTTTGAACTTTATATACCAGTTCAGGATCAGCAAGAGATTAACCAGGTTCATGAACTGGGTAAGGTTATTTCCCAATCTTACCATGAAGAAGGAGTGCTCATTAGAACATTATTGAGCGAAAATGATATTCGTTATTTTGAAAAATACAGGGTTAATATAAAAGGTGATGATCATGAAGATTGAGAGATTTATACCTGAAAAAAGTAGTAAAGCTCTGCTGATAAGATATTATGAGTTTTTTTCCGAGATATTGAAGGAAGCGTTTCCGGAAGATCCAAAAAGAAGTTTTGAAAAGGTTGTTATTTCCCTCACTAATACTTCAAGATCAGGAAGACTCTGGCGATGGATGATCAGAGATAGATCTGATGTTATTGCAGATGCAGTTCTGGAGAGAGAATTGGAAGGAGAGAATAAACATATTGCAGAGGTTGACATCCGGGTAAAGAAAGAATACAGGAGAAATGGATTGGGTACTATCTTGTTGAGATCTGTATATGAACAGGCGGTTCAAGAGAATCTGAAGAGTATTGTATTCATTCAGTTCTCAACTCAAAAGGATGGTCGTAAATTTCTGGAAAAACTTGAAGCCAAGCTTGCACAAAGATGTTCGATCAATCAACTTGATCTGAAAGAAATTGACCTGGATTTGATGGACAACTGGGTAAAAAAAGCCCGGGAAAGAGCCAGGGAATATAAACTGGAATTCTGGCGAAATAACTATCCAGATGATAGCCTTGAAGCTTTTGTGAGATTATACAATGATTTTTGGAACAGCGTTCCAATGGATGATCTTGAAGTTGAGAAAGAAACAATATCAGCACAGCGTTTGTTAAATTACCAAAAAATGTTTCTTACACGAGGCTGGGAACAATGGATTATGGTAGCAAGACATATTCCCACCGGCAAATTGACTGGTTTTACAGTGATGTTCTATACTGGATATGTGCCAGATTTAATCAACCAGGATGATACCGGAGTCCATACTGATCATCGTAACAAGGGCTTAGGGAGATGGTTAAAAGCAGCAATGATCAAGAAACTTATAAAAGAAAAACCTTATATCAAAAAGGTTAGAACGGAAAATTCCGTCACAAATAAACCAATGTTAAGGATCAACCGGGAAATGGGTTTTAAATACTATTATGATGAAAATAGCTGGCAGATCGCATTATCTGAAATAGCAGGATTTCTAAAAAGAAATATCAGATAGTAGAATGAAATAAGGAATGAATTATGAAAGGAATTGAACTGGTAGAATATCAAACGAAATACGCTGCTGGTGTGGCTGCAATGTGGAATGAGAGTGGAGATTGCTGGGGTGGCTATAATGTCAGGATATCAGCAGAACAAGTGATCCAGCAGGAAGCTGATTCCGATCATCTGATTGTTTTTCTAGCCTTGTTAAACGATCGGGTTGTTGGTTATTGCAGTCTATCTGAATACAAAGATGATGAAGGAGCCCTTTATATCGATCTTTTGAACGTAATCCCAGCCTACCACGGAAAGAAAATCGGCAAGGCCTTGGTCCTTAAATGTGTAAAAAAGACTAAGGAAATGGGTTGGCCAAGAGTCGATCTTTATACATGGTCGGGAAACACAAAAGCAGTTCCTCTTTATAAAAAATGTGGGTTCTTCTGGGAAGATGATGACCAAAGTACCCATTTAATGAATTTCATGCCAGCTCTACTCAATTCAGAGTTATTTTCTGATTACTTTTCCAAGGTGGATTGGTATCAAAACAGTGTCAGGAAAATTGAAAATGTTCCTGATGGGATAAAATTAAACAAATTCGAATTCTACCGATATAATTGGAATAATTCAGCAGGTAATCTTGAAGTTGATATTTGCCGTAGAAGCAGAATGATCTGCAGGATAGAGACCGATGAATATGAGTTGAAGGCATTATGCCCAAAGGTTGAACTTGTATTTGGACGCAGTTACAAAATCCGGTATCTGCTAGTTAACAAAGCTGATAAAAGTATTGAATTTGAAATAATGGGCAGAAATAATAAGAATATCAAATTCGATTTCAAAGATAAAAAGACTGTGGAAAAAAGATATGAATTCGAGGCTGAATTCTTTGTTGCTCCAATCGATCGACATCAAATCAAATCCAGAACCCATCCAGCAATTTGGGCAGATATCAAGATCAATGGCAAGTCATCTAAAATTGGAATTGGGATTTATCCCCAGTTTCCCCTGGAATTAAATCTTAAAACACAGAAAGAACACCTGATTAGACAAGGAGAAGAATTTCCTGTGTATCTAGATTTGAAAAATAATCTGGATGATTATGCTGGTTTCAGTTTCAAATTACCTAAAAATGAACAGATTAAGTTAAGGAAGTCTGAGTTCGTTATAAAGCTTAATTCTTTGGAAAAAAGATCTTTAGAAATTCCTGTTGCCCTGAAAAAAGCAGGGATATTTCGCCATAAGATCAAGATAATTGCTCGAATGGAAAATAATAACAAGATCGAATTTACTCAAGAACTATCTGAAATCTTCAGGGGTTACAATCAGGTGATCTATGGTGAGACAGAGAAAGCATACTATATAGGTTATGATAGATTTCTGACCGAGTTGGATAGAAGAGACAATCCCAATTGTGTAAGTTTCAGCAGCATGGGCAGTTCAGGAGGATTTAGTATCTCAATCCCCAAGCTTGGTAAACCCTATTCTGCTGAATTTGCCAATAAATCAGTCGATAGAGTTGTCTATTTTAGAGAGAACGAATCGATTGTCATGAAACTTTATTACAGCTCTCAGCGTTATCCGAATTGTGGATTTAGTCTTTATTATCGGCTTCATTTTAATGGGATAATGGATACCTGGGAAGAAATCAGGAATTTGAGTGATACTGAAAATCTAACCGACAACTACATACTTAGAAGCTTCAATTTTACCAAGCCCGAGGTTGTCATACCCTACAAGGATAAAGTAGTGGAGTTAAGACAGGAATATATGTTCAACCTGGATAATTTCTCTGATAAGAATATTAGTGAAAACTGGATCTTCATTCCCATGCAGAATAGCAACTTAGCTGTTATCTGGTCAGAAAAAGATAGATTAAAGCTGAGTGATTGGAGATTTATACTAGAACATAAAGCAAAAAATATCGAAGCAGGTGGAAGTCTTATCCATCCCATTTTCAGTTTTGTAATCGGGAGATTTAATACCTGGAAAGAAGTACGAAAATATGCGAAAACAAAAGAAATAAAATTTCAAAATCTGGTTGAGGTAATCGAATTAGAGATTAATAAAGGTAATCCATTTGTGGGAAAGAATTTTCAAGTAGCATTAACTGAACTGAGGAATAGAAATCTCTCAGGACAAATTAATGTTACCTCAAAAAATGCACTTTTCTCAGAAAAAGAAAAGCAAATAAATGAAATTGATGATAACAGGATCAGTCTGGAGCTGAAACTTGATAAAAAAACAGAATCAGATCAGTTGAATTTTGACTTTTGTTTTTGTCCAAATGAGATTAAGAGAAAACGAATTATATTTCCTCTAAAAGAAACAAAAATAGTAACCAAAAATTTTTCATGTAGGAATTGTGATGTTTTGGAAATAGATAACGGATTGATTACCATGAAAAGCAGCCCTGACTTTTCCAATGGAATATTTTCTCTAAAGTATGGGGAAAAAGAATGGTTGGATAATTCATTTCCAGATAGGAAGAATAAAGCCTGGTGGAGTGATTGGGCCGGGGGATTGCTAGCACGTCCTACCAGGATGCAATTTAAAACATTATTTGCTGAAAAAAGCAAGCATGAATTCATAGAAATTGATGATAATTTTGGTAATAAATGGCAAGGGATCAGAACCACGATTACTATAAAAAGAAAGGAGGATTGGAAAGGTTTATCGTGGAGTTCTTATTATTTACTTCTGCCTGGAGTCCCTGTTCTAACTTTTTTTCAGATCGTAAAACAGAAAATGGATAAATATCTACCCAAGTTTAAATTCGAAACCTGTTGCTTTGTTAAATCGGCGGATAATTTGAAAGATTCATACTTCAAAATTCGTAATAATCAGGATCAGGAAGCCCGAATTTATGCTGGTTGGGAAGAGATCTGGTTGCTTGGTCACAGAACATTTGCTTTTGGAGGAAAAAATAGGGAAAAAGTTATGCAGATAGTTTTATCTCATCATCTTAAACAAACAGAAGTCTCTACCGATAAAGATACTCTCTCTTTTTGGGTTGAGGATATATTTTCCTTGAAAAATGATCAGCAGAGATATCTTAAACCAGGTTTTTGTATTTTCAACGATTCTTTTAATCACGTGGATGAATTACATGATCTTTTCAATATTGAATTTACATTTAGATAATCATTTAGTTTACAAACAATGGATATTATTATGAGAAAGATTCTTATTATCCTTTTCGTCTCTTGCAGCTTTTACCCCCTTTGGTCCGGTAATAGCTGGCAGGTTCCATTTTTTGAATCTAGGCCCTGCATAGATGGAAATGGCGATGATATGGTATGGGGTGAGGCTTTGCTTCTGGATGAATTCTATCAAACTGCTCCTGGCGACAATACAGAACCATCTTCGGAAACTCTTTTCAGGATGGGGTATGATCACGAAAACCTTTATTTTCTGGTTCAATGTTTTAGCAATGATCATGGGACAATCAGGGATTTTCATTGTAGCCGAGACAAAATATATACGACCGATCGGGTTTTTATTTTTCTGGATACTTTTCATTCCGATCAAAAAGCCTATTATTTGGGCTGCAATCTTAATGGAGAACAGGCTGATGGGATCGTACAACAGGATATTGACACAACCATAGATTTCTATTACAGGTCTGCAGGCAGAAGAACAGATTATGGATTCCTTCTGGAACTCGCCCTTCCCTTCAAAAGTATCAATTATAGAAGCGGAAAGAATGTTACCTGGGGATTCTTTATCAAAAGACATATTCCTGCTTTTAATGAAGAGATAACCTCCCAGCCAGTAAGAAGAGGTGGAGGGAATTATTTTGATAACTACGGTGAAATTCATTTTGATTATCTTCCCTCCAAACTCAATCTGAAAATAATCCCTGCAGTTATTACTGATTTTAAGAGTTTTGAAGATGAGCTTAATGATTTTACAGAAGAAGATTACAGGATTGAACCTGAACTTAATCTTTTCCTGGAACCCGGTTCGATGATTACTACAACCCTGACCTACAATCCTGATTTCAATATAATTGAAGCTGATGCTCTTGAAATAGAGGTTAACAACAGATATGCCATATATTATCCTGAAAAAAGACCTTTTTTTATCGAAGCCAGTAATCCATATAATACACCGATCGATATTTTTTATACCAGAAAGATTGTTGATCCGAAATTGGGTATAAAATTGTCGGGTACTTTCGGGAATAAGTCGTTGTATGTTTTGGGTGCACTTGATGAGGATGTACCAGGTGAATTCTTTGACCAAGATTTCGATGGAAAAAAAGATGTTCCCTTTGCTTTCGGGGCTTTTTCCTGGAAAACCGGGCATAAAGATGATAGACTAAGAATGGCAACTTCCTTGCGCAGATATGGTAAATATGATAACTATGCCCTTAACTTTGATAATAATTTTAGACTGAATCAGGAGATCGATTTCAGCAGTCAGTTAACTTATTCAGCAACTGAGTTGTTTAAAGAAGAAGATAATGAAATAGTATCAGGTTATGGTTATTCCAGTCAGTTGAATTATTATAACGGTACCTGGTATATTCATAATTTTGCTAAAGGTATAAGTGAAGATTACCGTGCTGATTTGGGTTTTATAACTGAAACCGATATCAATTTTCTGGAAAACAGGATCGAATACCAAAAACATTCCGAGACAGATAAGGACTTGATAAGATATATGGAAGTTGCCTCGACCCAAACGATTAAATATGATTTTTCTTTTGAAGATATTAAACATTTTTACTGGGAAGGGATGGGAGGTATTTTTTTTAATAATAAGTTCGAGTTCTGGACAGGGCTGGAATATATGATGGAGAACTATAAAAAAAAGGATTTTTATCTTTATTATCCCTGGCTTAGTCTTGAATATGATACATACGGTAAAACCGGTGCTAAGATCTTAGCAGTAGCAGGAAGGAATATCTGGTTTGGTGGGGAGAAAGGAGAAACAGGTACCTATAGAAAAGTTGAAACTTCTCTTTATCTGAGACCTCTAAATGCGGTCGATATTGAACTACAACACAAATATCACGAAACAATGGATTATTATATAGCCAGAACTTATGAGTTTAAAACTAAATTACAATTTCAACAGAATTTCTGGTTTCGTTTGATCCTGCAGTTGAGAAATAATGATATATTTATACTTGACGAAGCTGAAAGAAGGTTCGAAGTTTATCCGCTTTTTGTTTATAAACCTAGTGCAAATTCAGCTTTATATCTAGGTGCTTCGAGGGGCGAGAATGAAGTTTATGAAAATAAGCTCAAAGAAATGGCAGATAGTTCCATAACTTATTTTCTTAAAATGTCTTACACGATAGAGATTTTTTAATTTAAAAGGAGTTTTTATGAAAGTGGGTGATCTAAAAAATTACCGTCGATTCTTTAAAGAGTATACCGAATTGAGAATCCAGGAAAATCGTAATGTTAGTATTGGTATTGTTAAGGGTAATATCGTCAGGAACAGTAAAGCATCAAACAGTGGAATTTCAGCCAGAGTTTACCGAACCGGTCAATGGGGTTTTGCATCCGATCCAAATATAAATGATCAGACGATCAGCAACATTATAGCAGATGCTACAACAAATTCTTGTTTCTTAGCCGATAAGCATTCTTACAGTGAAAACGTTTTACCTGTCAGAAAAGTACAATCAGTAAATGATTTTAGTTCCAAGAAACCCAGGAAATCTCAAAAAGAGAAAATCGAATTTTTAAGGCATCTAGACGAATATCTGGTGCGTAATTTCAAAGACCTGACTTCCAGATCTCTATTTCTAAATTGTCTTGATATGGAAAAAAACCTTATCACATCCGATGGTTCTCTTTCTTATTCTATGATACCAAGAACGATAATCTATCTAACGATGTCTGTGGAAAAAAAGGGGAAACCGATCGAACTTTATAATGTATATGGTGGATTTGGTCAATACGAAGATAACTTTAACGACCTGGATGTACTTCAGGTAGCTTTTAATGAACAATATGAGCACCTGAAAAAGAAATCTGAAGGAATAATGCCTGATTCGGGATTGAAAGATTGTATACTGGATGCCGATTTGGCAGGGATATTATCTCACGAAGCTATTGGACATACTGTAGAAGCAGATATCGTTATGGGAGGATCAATCGCTGCCGACTATCTTGAAACTCAGGTTGCCTCACCTCTTATCACTATGGTTGATTTTGCTCATAAAGCGATAGATCGCAATTGTCCTGTTCCGGTTTATGTAGACGATGAGGGAACTGAAGCAAAAGATGCCATTCTGATCCATGATGGCGTTTTAAAATCCTATATGCATAACAAAGAATCTGCCTTGCATTTTAATACCAAGCCCACCGGTAATGCCCGAGCCTTTGGTTTTGACGATGAGCCCTTGATCAGAATGAGGAATACAGCTATCATGCCAGGAACAAGTAAACTGGAAGAGATGATCAACTCTATAGATGATGGTTATTACCTTATTAGAGCGGGTAACGGACAGGCAGATTCAACCAGTGAATTCATGTTTGGTATAACACTCGGTTACGAGATAAAAAAGGGGAAAATAGGTAAGGCCATCATGGATACTACAATATCAGGTGTAGCTTTTGATATGCTTAAAACTGTTACCATGATTTCCGATCAAATGTCCTGGAGTTGTGCTGGAATGTGTGGGAAAAAACAGTCTATACCAGTAGGAATGGGTGGCCCTGCTGTAAAATGTAAGATCAACCTTGGGGGTAAATAAAATGAAAACCAGAGAAATAATGCACTATTGTCTCGATAAGCTCAATTCAAAAGGAGCTGAGAAGGCTGCCTGCCGATATATCATAGCCAGGAAACAGGAACTTAACGTTCATGCTGGTAAACTAAACCTTTTCAGGACAATTAACGATATCAATCTTGGTCTTACTGCTATTTTTGAAAACAGAAAGGGAACGATAACAATTAATAAAATCGGAGTAAATGATCTAGATCAGGCTATTGAAAATGTAATTGAAATGGCAGAATCTTCACAACCAGACAAGGCAAATGATATTGCTGGATTTCAGGAAGCCAAACAGTTTAGTAAGGGACCCACTAACCCAGATCTCGATTTAATGTATACCAGACTCGATAACTTCGTGCAGCAAGTAAGAGAAAAATATCCGCGAATTATTCTGGAAGAGGTCATCTTATCTTTTAATACCTATGAATCATATTTTATGAATAGCAATAAAGTTGATTTCCAGATTCGAAAATCAGCTTATGATTTCTCACCGATGTTTACAGCAAAGGAAGGTCTTAAGACATCATCATTTAATTATACAGACTTTTCTACCCTGAACCTGGATAAGGAATTTCTTGAATATGGAACGATCGATTTGTTGCTGAAACAGGCATCGGAACAAATATCTACCAGTAGGATCTCAGGAAAATTTACTGGGGACATCATTGTTACTCCAGATTGCCTTCCGGAATTTATCAGGGGGCTTACAAGTTATCTCGGCGATAGAGCTCTGATCTCAGATACATCTATTTACAAAGATAAACTGAACCGCAAAATCGCTTCTGAGAATTTTACTCTCCAAGCCCAACCAAGGTCAGATTTGCTTGCCAGTGGATATTTCCTTACTTCTGATGGATTTGAGGCTCAGAATTTAACTATAATTGATAAAGGAATTCTCAGTTCATTTCTTCTAAGTCTATATGGAGCAAACAAAACCGGTAAGGATAGGGCACAGAATCAGGGTGGTTGTTATGTTATCAATCCTGGTGAAGAACAGATTGAAAACATTATTAAGAAAGTGAAAAGAGGTCTTTTATTGTGCCGTTTTTCAGGAGGAAATCCTAATGACAAGGGGGATTTTTCTGGAGTTGCAAAAAACAGTTATTATATCGAAGATGGGAAAATTAAATATCCGATAAGTGAAACCATGATTACAGGAAATATAGCCGATATGTTTATTAATATCAAGGATATTTCCCGGGAAAGGATAAATTTTGGAGATAAAATTATACCCTGGATCCGGTTCGGAGAGATTAGCATTTCCGGATAGAATCTCAATTATTTACTTATAGGAATATATCTAAATAGGTAAAGTAAATTATCTTGATTAAAAAGGAATACTAGCAGTTTATCTTTCTTTTAAAATTGCGTTTTGATTAAAAACAGATTCATAAGCACGAAAAGTTTCATCTATTCTAGATATTTAAGGAATAAAATTTGATTTTTACAGAATCACCTTTTTAATTTTATATTGACTGGTTGAATTCTTTTAAATAAAAGATAACATAATAATAATTTGCGATAAACTTTCTGTCTGAATAAGGGAGTATATATGAAAAAGTTGATATTTTTAACTTTAATTTTTAACTTTTCATTTTTAGTTTTGTTAGCAGAACCTCAATTTGGAAATCAACAAGATCTGGGTTTACTTGAATTAGCCGGATTAACCGAAGCTTCCGGGATAGCAGCCAGTCAGAAAAATGCTGATGTTTTCTGGTTGCATAACGACTCGGGGGGAGACAATAAGATTTATGCTTGTAACAACAGCGGTGAACATCTTGGTGATTATACTTTATCCGGGATTGTAGCTAGGGATTGGGAAGATATTGCGCTTGGACCTGGGCCTGTATCTGGGGAGTCTTACGTATATGTCGGGGATATCGGAGATAACAGTGGAGCTTATTCCACTAAATATATTTACAGATTTATCGAACCTGTCGTTTCTGCCAGTCAGTCTCCTGTTTCGGAAACAATCAGTGATATTACAACCTTAGCGATACAATATCCGGAAGATGCCAGATATGATGCTGAGACTTTGATGATTGATGCTACCTCCCTTGATTTATATGTGGTAACAAAGAGATTCAGCTTTTCCGATCCCGGTGGTTTTGATATTATCTTTCGTATCCCATATCCTTATTCCAGCAGAGAGACAATTATTATGGAACAGGTAGCCACAATAGATATACCTGCGACTTTTGTTCCCACAGCAGGATATTTTGGTTCTGTTGCGGGAGATGCTTCTTACAATGGGGAAGAGATCCTGATCAAAACCTATTCTCATGTGTACTACTGGTATAAAGAAATTGGTGAAGATTTCTGGGATGCCTTTAACAGAGAACCTTTTATCTGTCCCTATATCCAAGAGCCACAAGGAGAAGCTATCGGTTGGAAATCAGACTCTATGGGATATTACACAACAAGTGAAGAACCGTTGGGTATTGAAGCACATCTCTATTTTTATGCAAGGGAAGATGGGGCTTTACCAATTGTTCTATCAAGTTTTACAGGTGTCTGCCTTGAAGGACAGGGTTTTCTTGAGTGGACAACTCAAAGTGAAAGTAACAACCAGGGTTGGAATGTTTACCGATCCGAAAACTCGGATCCGGGATGTTCTCAACAGATGAACAGTGAAATGATCTGGGGAGCTGGAACTTCAAGTCAACCAAGAGAATACAGTTTCCTTGATCCAACTGAATTATGTCCGGATCAATTATATTACTACTGGTTGGAGAGTGTATCTTATGCTGGAGAAACTCAATTATATGGTCCGATCTCAATATATATGGATTTTGAAGATGAACCGGAATTACCTCCTGTACCTGAATATTACGGTCTTTTCCAGAACTGGCCTAATCCATTTAATCCTATAACGACAATAGCTTTTCGGCTATCGGAAAATACTCATGGATCATTGGATATCTATAATTCAAAAGGGCAATTTGTTAAAAGTCTTTATGAAGGAAATATAGCAGCTGATGATAAATTTCTATTCACTTGGGATGGTACTGATCGGTTTAACCTAAAAACAGGTACCGGAATCTATTTTTATGTACTAAGAACTGATCAAGAGTCTATAATTAGGAAGATGATCTTGATCAAGTAGATTACTTATTCATTAATCGTTAAGATCCAACCAGAATTCGAAAGCTTTCCTGATGTGGGGGATTGTAATCGATCCTCCAACTATCAAACCAACACTGAATATTTCTTGGATCTCTTCAGTAGAAAGATTACGGTCTTTACATTGTAAAAGATGATACTTGATGCAGTCGTCACAACGCAAGACCAACGAAGCTACGAGACCCAGCATTTCTTTTATTCTTGCTGATAATTTGCCATCTTTATAGATTATGGTATCGAGATTGAAGAACCGTTTAATTTCAATACCGGAATTATCCAGTATCAGCTTGTTTAGTCTTTCTCGTTCTTTAGCGAATTCTTTTTTATTGGGCATAAGACTGCTCTCAATTTTCTGCTGTAATTTTAAAAAACTTGCGATTATTATTAATGTCTGAGATCCAGGAATTTTCAGGACCTGAATATTCTAGAAGCCAATCGTCAGGAAACTGTGCATAAGGATCTTGAGAGCTATAAACATTATAATTTGTTGCTCCTGTAACCGGATTCCAACTCAGCATAAAGGAATTTCCATTATTTACTAGGGAAGTTTCCATAATTACTGGTCGAGGCAGGGTTACGGAAGATACAGTCATTTCGACAGGGATGATAAGATCATCACCGGCATTATGGACAATTAGAACATTGGCTGAATAAATTCCAGGTTCCATTCCCGAACTGTCAAATGTAAGTTCAATTAGATCTGACTCACCATACTCAAGATCTCCTGAAAGGATGTTTGCTTCTAACCAAAGAATTGGTTGATATATCTTGAATACTGCATCTGAGACATCTGCTATCAGTTCATCGGGACTACAGACTTTGATCAAGCAGTCTGTACTGGTAGGACTCTCAACCATCCACAGGAAATTACCATCATTGGGAATAGTATTTGCCAGATTTGTCCAATTAGTTCCGGAGTTACGGGAGATTTTCAGGTCTATATAATCAAGTTCTCCAGTATGTTCCCAGTTTATTGCATGTTGTTCATCAATTCCCCATTCTTCAGAACCATTGGGAGCTGTAAGATGAAGGGTTGGACCGCTTTGACTGAGAATAATAGAGCCGGAAATTGAATGAGGTTCGTCTCCCCAAATATCACCGGTCATAGTCCAGTTGAGAGCCATATCCCCGTAAAAATAGGATTGAATATCTATATTGACAGTTGCCGAGACATATTCTTGGGGATATATTTCTCCATACCCACCATCCGGATCTGACCAGTAGACTGTAACACCATCGCCAGTAGAATAATCTGTTTGGAGATAGCGATAGGAATTAATAAAGAAATCTGTGGAGCTATTAACAATTACATCTTCGGGAAAATCGATAGAAGCACCTGAAATCCATTCATTATCTATGCTGGCGTTGTAGAGGGTAAAATTAAGGGTAAGATTCTCAGTTCCCGATTCATATTCAGTTTGACTGCAGGAAATATCGGATCCGATAATGCTGCGAGTATCTTCTTCAGATACTATTGAAAGGGAATAAATTAGATGAGAACCAGGTTGACCGTTATTCTCAATGGAGAAGTACGCTTGCGCTGTTGATTCGGTTTCCAGAGTCTCAGTTATCTCTGTAACTGAAACATCAATTTCCGGGAAGAGGGCGTCGACGCTTAGGATACTACTGTTGTAGATCTTATCATGTGCTGTCACGGTGATCAGGATATCATCATCAACTCCAGGATTCGGAGTACAGGTAAAATTACCGCTGGCATCACATTCCCCTGTTATATAAACATCAAGATCATTATTAAGACAGATGCTGGCGTAAGGTGTATTGGTTTCAATAGTAATAGGCTGAGTATTGAAAACCATGATAGAGGTAGGTGCATTTATAGTGATAGGAGTTGGATCGTAAGTTAGCAGATCAAGTTCGGGATCACCAATAGTATTTAAGGTAAATTGTAGCCAGCGAAAGGCACCATAACTTGAAGAAGCACCAATAAAATGGATTTTAGTTTCTATTGCAACAGCACCGAATTTATAACTGTTTTCTGCAGGATCTCCCCGAAAAAGATAATAATAAAGATAATCAGCATATTGCAGAGATGGACCGTGATTATCGGAAATATTGTTATAGCCCCAACCATATCTTGAACTACCGTGATAAACCACACATCCGCCGTTGGGATTCCTGATGAAAGCTTCACTGAGGCAGGGATCGGAACCGAAACCACTACTGTTATCAAAGGCATTTGTTATACAAGCCATAGTAGCGATTAGACCCTGCAAGTTTTGATTTGTCTGTTGGCTGGCATGACTGGAGTAATAATAAGATCCTGTTTCTGTACTCCAGAGGGTTTGGTTTCCATGCGTAGCCATGAACATGTTATTATAACCACTGTTTATCTGTGAAGTTAGATTTGCTGTGGTAACATTGTATCCCGATCCGCCAAAATCAGTATTAGTATCGTAAAAACGATAGTGAGTTCCACCCCACCAGGGGTCGATATAGTCATCCCACATTTTCTCGCATCGCCAATCTGCATCACTGCGACCACTCCATGTATTCCATAGCTGCAGACCTGATATCAGCATATCTTCTGCGAAGTTCGAGGTAGGAGGATTCTGTTCGTAATAAAGAGTTTTATTTACAAAGGCACTCACATGAGAGCTTGTTCTTATAGGAGCTCTGGAAAGGATGATCTCAGGTCCCATATCAATATTGTCGTTTGTTTCTCCTTTGATCCCATCTCCATCTGCATTCCAGTCGAACTGGTTATCAAAACAGGCATAGAATAAATCAGTTGGCATATAGTAATCAATAGTTCCACCGTTATTAACGTTGCCGTAACAATCATAATCGGGTATGATTGTATTGTCACCACCTAATAATACCCAGGTTGTATTTTTATTTGAATAATAATACTCCAAGCATGATTTAATCTTAAGTTGATCATTGGCACCGGTGAAATTAGCATATATATAATCCGTATCAATAACTTCAGCCGGAACCCCGGTTTGTGTTTTCCAGTCAGCCAGCGGTTGAAAATAAGATACAAGTGAAGGTGAAGTGATGATTAGATACTGGATATCATTGGGGTCAACGGGGGAGCGGAATATACTGTTTTCAAGGATTATGGGATTTACGACTTCAGGTTTAAGAATATCAGCAAACAAACCGTTGTCCCAACGGGCGTCACCCAATTTCCCCGTTTTATTATAAAATACTTCAATTGAGAGATTTCGGATAAAATATAACTCTCGTTCTGCAGGTTGATACATGAAAGGGGAAACCAGAAATGTGAAAATCTTATACTGACTGATTTTATGGTCTCCCGTATATTCCACGATCTGATCTGGAAAAGAATCATTTGAATTGTAGATCATTGGATCCGGCTTAACGAATTCCTGTTGGGGATAATCCGGCAGAGTGGGCACCAGAGGTTGGGAAGGACGAATCAAAATATCCTTTTCCAGAAGCTGGCTTTTGGTACTAATTTCTAATCTGTTAAATTCCGCATCGTAAGGTACCAGCAGTTTCACCATCCCAAAGGGCAGGTCAGGTGCTCCCGGATTTTCTTTGTGAATGAAATCAAGATCAGATGAGCTTATTGAGGTATAGTCATTAATAGAAAAGGTAAAATCTTCAAGTTCAAAATCAAGTTCAAAAATAATGTTATTCTCAGCGAAAAGAAAAACAGTTAGGCAAGTAATTAGTGCTAAAAGTAAATACTTTCTCATTAATTAGCTCCAGTTATACATTCGCAAAAAGCGAATTTTTTTTCACAAATTCTGATATTTCGCTTAATTTTAAACTAAGTTGCTATCTGTCAAATATAAATAAAAATGCAGGTAATCGATTATTTATAGAATACGTAATAACTGGAGATAAATTTTACCAAAAATGAATTGTTAGCACATCCGATATTCTTATTATGAACCTTTTTTCTTACGCCTTTCATCTACGATACTTTTCCAATCAATTGTTTCAAAAGAGTGAAGATTCTTGTTCCACTGGTCTCTGACTGTTGCTATTTCGGGTACACAGAATTCACCAGCTGTAAGTTTATCAAGAAACTCTATAACTGACTTCAAGTTTCCCCCGATAAGATTTGCACCGACTGGTCTGGTGGGTTGCTTTGGTCGTTCCTTCGCTGAAAAGTGGAATTCGTGTATGAGACGGTCGATTGCCAGCATTTTAATTCTTGCTGAGTTAGCATTTTCGAAGTCATTAATAAATCCTTCAAACGCTTTGACAGCTCCACCAGCGTTCAACTGCTTGTTTTTCACCGATTTGAGGTAATCTCCCCAAACGATCTTCCATCCACACACTGGACATTTGATTATCTCGTTCTGTTCTCCGTATCTCTGAATGAATGTTTCGCGTTGTCTATCATCACAAACAGGGCATCTAACTTTCTTATCTTCCCTTGCCAATTTTATGGTAAGAATATCTCTGCATCTCATGTATAAGTATATGCCGACATCATCGATAAGTTCATCGTCATATATCCCTTTAGCTATCGACAGATACAGCTGCCGTAACTTTTCCCTGGGAAGAACTGGAGACCATTTTAGAGCATCGCTTCCATGTTTCATGATATTTCCTCGAGCACTAACATTTTCATCAACTGACTCGGTAGGGATTTCTAATTTCGGAGGTTAGAATTTATAATCAGCGAGTGTAAATTTTATCACGTTAATAACCCCGATCATGCCGAATCAGATTTTAATCTTGGAATTCAATATCAGATTTGGAGTACCTTTCATGATATTCTTTTCTTGCTATTTCGTAATCAACAGACGATTGCAATTCACCTAATTGATCTTTCCAAGAATTGATGTTAGTTCTGATTTTCCGAAATCCTAACTTCTCATATACATGCTGCGCTCTTTCATTTTTAAGATTGGTATTGATAATTATCTTTTTGTAATTCATCTTAAGAAATAGATAACTAATCAACATTCCGATATATTCTTTTCCCAATCCTTTGTTCTGCCTTGTTGCATCACATATTTTTATTCCAATTTCTGCAATATTTTCTCCCTTTGTCCGGTAACTCATCTCACCAATCGGTGAATTGTCAAGTTCGATAATCATTCTTTGCATGAATTCATTATTTTCTTCAATCAGTTCAAGCACCCTGCTTTCTTTTATTCCAAGACCATTTGGAAACCCTGCATGTGCCATTACTTTTCCATCGTTCCACCAATCACACAATTTTTTGGCATCTTTTGGTTTTGCTGTTCGAATTCTTAATTTTTCTTTCTCGATTATCATTTTAATTTCTTTTTTATTGAATTACTAAGCCTCCTAGATTTTGGATTCTTTTTGAAGACAAACACCCTGATGATGAGCTGCAGACAAGGTAGCGTGGCTGTTGCTTTGCAAGAACTGTGATACCCAAGTTTATCAGTTTCAACGACTGGTTAGCTTCTTAATTCAAATTATTATTCAAGCATTAATTCTCTCAATGGTGCTCTACTTTCCGATATGTATTCTCGTGTCCAATGCAATCCATCCTTGAGACCTCTGAACTTGATTCGTTTGAGAACCTCCTCGGCTGTGTACCATCCCCATTCTGAATGTTCCCATGAAAGAGGTATTTCATCTGTTTTTTCTACTTCCGCAGCAAATACAGGAATGATCTCAATGTTTTTTCTTCGCGAGTTGTAAATAATGTACGTGTGTTCAGCTACCCAGATGTGCTTGTAAGTGAGATGAAGATCCTTCAGACATCTCTTTATGGCGTCAATTACTTCTTCCTCATCATCGATGAATTCTCCTGGGTTCTGCCAGAATCTACCACCTTTAAACCACTTATCTGCTTTTTCCTGAGATGTGTGAAAGAGCAGGTATTCCGGTTCGATCTTCTCGTTATGAAATACCCACAGGTCGAATACATTTGTGCGCAGTTTCATTTGTAATTACCTCCCTTCTGAAGATAACGTTATGAATCAGACTTTGACGCGTATGCGACAATAGTCTGATTCAGTTGTTGGGCTGAATGTTCTCGAACCCTATCCATTTTCTTGCGATCACAGGATTCGCAAAGATGATCACTGTTTCCGGAGAATGCAACATTGCCATCCCCTCATAGAATTTTGCCAGATTCCAACAGTGGTCATCAAGACAGCCCAGAACAATTGCACAACGATGATGCGTAGGCAGTCTATCCACCTGGCCACGCCGTCTGATTACTTCCTTCATATCGTCCATCGTGATATCGTGAAGGGCTTCCCCAGCTATTTCGAAGAGCTCAGATACCGGCGTCTTTATTCGATCATCAATCGCATGCGCTATCTCGTAGTCGACGAACTCCTGGGGAGTGAGAGGGCTTTTCGCAACCGCGTGAATTAAGTGGCCACCAGCATGTACGTCATACGATATCGGCATAATATCCTCCTCCTCTGGCCTAACGTTCAAATATACCTGCAAAAATAGGAAAAACAATAGATTTTAAATACTAAATTAAACATTTTACTCTTCTTTTTATATTTTTCCCTCGCCATAATTTGTTTTGTCATTTATATCACTTTAATATAGCGCGGGAATAGCTGCTGAACACAATTATACCTTAAAAATATAATTCTTAAATAGAACTTAAGTTTTCCCGAAAAATACAGCAAGGATTTTTTTTATTATATCAGTATATATTACTTCCAGTTTGTAATAATTTGATCAACAGATTAGACAGAAATCAACGCAACCCGGTTTTAATAACTTATAAAGCTAAAGGCGAAAGAACGATCGAATAAATTAAATCCAGAAAATAAGAAAAACTTATAATACTATCAAAAACATCCTATTATAGAACAATTGTCCCAGCACCATAACGCCGCGAATCAGACGCGGGTGAAGGGTGGCGCGGTTGGTGCCGCGCGAGCGAAGCGAGGGCCCCTTGCAGCCATCGTGACACCCGAGCGCGTAGGCTGCATACGCTAGTTAGACCGCAGCTAGCCGTCTCCTGCTACAAGTCGACAGCAGTCTCAGTGATGTATTTGTTCCCCGTTCTCTCGTCGCCGATCGTCGTTGATTCCCCGTGCCCAGGATACACAATCGTATCATCAGGGAGCTCACGATAGAGACGTCGCACAGAGGTGATCTGATCATCGCGTGAGCTGTTCTGCCCATCTACGCGTCCAACGGAACCCTTGAAGAGCACGTCACCCGAGAACAGCAGGCCATCAACGTGGTAGCAGAGGCTGCCTCGCGCATGCCCAGGGCATAGCATCACCTGTATCGGGTGATTACCTAGGTGGATTACATCTCCATCGTCGAGGAAGACATCTGGATCCCCAAGTGTGTCAACGTCGAACTCCACGATCTTATGGAAGTATGGATACTGCTGCATCCACTCGGCTATCACTTCCTCCCCTAGGTTGGCCATTGCCCACTCCCGCTCCGTCTGCAGGTCAACATAGGCATCTTTGTGCATGCACAGCTGCGCATCGGGGAAGTCCCCACGGACCGCCGGCACTCCGATCAGGTGATCCGAGTGCCCGTGAGTAAGCAGGAAATACTCCAGGTGAAGGTTCCCTTCTCCGATCACAGTGAGTAGTTCGTCGATCGGACCGCCCACATCAATGATCGCCGCTTCACGAGACACGGGGTCGTACAAGAGATAGCAGTTAGTCTCCAGCCCCGTGGTCTGCATCTTGAGAGCGAGCTCCGGTGACGAACAGGATTCCATGAAGCCTCCCAGCATGACCGCTATGATAGTCAGACACCGTCTCATGTCTCGTACCCGTTTCCTCTGGTTGCGGTCTAACATCGTGATATACGGAAATAATTCTTGATAATACTCTTCTAGACATAATTCATATTTCTTTTTATTTACAATTTGACAAAAAACAATATGTAGATGAAACATTGACCAGCTCATCGTTTATCAATTTTGTGTCAAATATTTTATTGGGGAAACAAAGAAATATTTCCGGATATTAAATTAGAACAAAACGAGTAACGTCACTTAATTAAATAATCATTAAATTTTCGAGTAAATAATAAGGCAATTCTTTCCAAAATTACTAATTCGTAGAGTTAGAGGAAAGTTTTATCTTCCGAAATAAAGTAAAAATTTTAAAAATACATTCCTTCCCAACAAAAAACGACCGTAAGATAAAATTATTTCATTTTCACAAATAATTGTGATTTATCTTCATTGATATCTTTCATTATGAGATAAAAACGATTTCATTGAAACCAGCCTAAACTCTATTTTATCAGGAAGTTATGCTATTTGCAGTGTAGAAAGCATTGTTTGGCATAAGGATTGCAGTTTTACTCATCGAGAGGAGGAATGATGAAAAAAAACATCCTACTGTTTTCATTATTGCTTGGCTTGGCGGCTTTATGGACTAATCCACCGATCAATTATTTAATTATAGCTAACGAAGAATTGCAAGATCACCCATCTTTAATTGAATTTATGGATTGGAAAACGACCAAAGGATTTAAGGTAATTACACAATTTGTAGAGAGTTCTGCAACATTGGAAGATGTTGATACCTGGATCGAGGATCAATATAATACACTTGATCCGGCTCCGCAATTTGTTCTCATTATCGGTGATATTGATGGCTTGTATCCTGTTCCCAGTCAGATTGATAATTTTCCGTCCGGCCCAAGTACGATGGTGTCCGATTTAGTTTATGGAGTGATCGGTGAAATTACATACACAAATCGAATTCCCCAGATCTATGTGGGCAGATATCCTATTCAAACGTTGGATGAGTTAGATGTGCTGATTGAGAAAACGCTCTGGTATGAAAGAGATCAATTTCTTCAGGGAGCGGATATCTCATACTTGGAAAATTCTTTAGGAGAATCCAATAACAGCCCCAGTTACTGGGAATGGAGAAATGCCACACTTGCTTACGGCTGGGATTATTATTTCAATGACACATACACAAATCCCTACACTGGAATTACAAACGGTGTGAATGGAATTGCCTACTACTATCCTCATGCCGATACCACTGCTCTCATACAGAATATCATTGATGATATCACGGAGGGAGTGGGATTTTACAGTTATATTGGCAATTCTGATAAATTCCAATTGAAATTTCCTTTTTTTACCATTGATCATCTTAACCAGCTACAGAATTTTCAAAAATATCCTGTCGTTTATATTGGGGGCTGATGCACTGCAACGTTCACAGAGAACGACTGCTTCGGAGAAGCATTTATAAAAATGGAAAATGCTGGTGCTGTTGCCTTAATCGGAAACAGTGCCGCTACTTATCTTAATTTTTCGGTGGCTATGATTACTGGAAATCAGAATCCTTTCGCTGGATTTACACCAGATCAGATGGGACTTTACGATGCTATGATGCATCCAGATTACAATTCGATCGGACAAATCTTAAACGAAGAAAAAATAGCAGCAGAAAGAGTAACTGGTATGGGTGAAGAACTTATTTCCTGGCACATTTATGCCATGAACATTCTGGGAGATCCATCAATAAATCCATTTATTGGAATCCCGCAGGATATGAATGCCATTTATGAATTTTATTCTGGAGCTGATCCTCTGATTATTGTGCAAGCTGCGCCAGGTGCTTATTTTGCAGTTACAGATGAGAATCATGTAATTCTGGGAACCGGTTTCACAGGAGAAGACGGAAATGGCTTCACCGATCTGGATCCGATAAATACAGATGTAATTACTCTCTGCATCACTGCAAAAAACAAAATTCCTTTCCTGGAAGATATCAATGTGACAGAAATCAACCAAAATCAACTTTCTCCTGAGCAGTGCGAACTGGTTAACTACCCCAATCCTTTCAATCTATCTACGACAATCTTTTTCAATTTAACCACAGAAATTACAAATAATATCAAAATAGTAATCTATAATCTAAAAGGTCAGAAAATTAGAGATTTCACAATGTCAAATATTAGTATGGGAACGAGTGAACAAAACCTGTTTTGGGACGGCACGGATCAGAACAACCAACCTGTTACAACTGGGATTTACTACGCTGTTCTAAAACAAAACAACAAAAATACCTCAGTTCGAAAAATGCTATTAATGAAATAAAAGAGGAGACAAGATTATGAAAAAGGTATTTATCCTTTGTACGCTCTGTTATTATGCACTTCTATTTGGACAAGTGTATGAAGAAATATTAGGGAACGGTTATGGGCTAGGAATGAATTTCAGTAAACCCATAATTGAAGATATTGATAACGATGGTTTATTAGACTTATTAATTGGACATGAAGATGGGAGATTGAACCATTTTGAACAGGTAGAGATAAATTCGTATAATTTCGAGCTTGTTTCAAGAAAATTTAACAATATAGATATATCTCATGAATCTGTACCTAATCTGGTAGATTTGGATAATGATGGATTATTTGATCTGATTGTAACAGGTATTTATGCTTCTTATTATCATTATGAGCAAATTTCTAACAACAGTTATGAGTTCGCAAATCAGGGAAATATAAATATTTCTGCTAGTGGAACTGAAAACGCATATTGTATTTATGACATAGACTCTGATGGTCTGTATGATCTATTTGTTGGTAACAATACAGGAACAATAACTCATTATGAACAATCAGAAGATGATTTTAATACTTTTATTCTTGCAGAGTATTACTTTTCTGGAATCAATACATTCGATATGGCATTTCCTTCTATATACGATATAAACAACGACGGACTGTTAGAATTACTAATTGGTGTAAATCAAACAGGATTATATCATTATCGGCAAACATCAAGTAATGCTAATCAGTTTGAACTACAGAACGCCATGACTGTAGGTGTAAATGATCAAAATCATCGCAAGAATGCTTGTTTTTATGACATTGATTCTGATGGCTTGATTGATATGTTATTAGGCACTCAAGATGGATTACTTATGCATTATGAACAAACAAATTGTACACAAGTTTCTTTTAATCTTATAAATGAAAACTTCTTAAACGTTTTAGATATTGGCTGGGATTCACATCCTACATGTTATGATATTGATAATGATGGATTATTGGATATGTTACTTGGAGAAATACTCGGTCAAATATATTACTTCAGGCAATGTGAGCCAGAAACATTTCAATTTGAGATAATTACTGATTCATTCTGTGGAATTGATGTTGGATACTTTTCAACTCCATTGATATATGATATTCATAATGATGATATATTAGATTTAATAATTGGCGAATACAATGGACATTTAGATCATTATTCACAAAATAATTTAAATCCATTGCAGTTCGAATTTCAATCCACAAACTATGGTTCAATATCTTTGGATCATAATATAGTGATAGCTATTGCAGATTTGAATAATGATGGTCTTCTGGATATAATTGCCGGTAGTTTATATGGTTTTCTTAACCATTACAAACAAGTTGAGGTAGGATCAAATGATTTTGTATTGCAAACAGAAAACATAATAAATAATAATCAAGATGGATATCTATCGCCTGTTCTTACTGATTTGGATGGAGATGGATATTTTGACCTTCTGGTTGGATTAGGACGGTGGGATAATTGTGGTACGATTACCCATTACGAGCAATCAGTAAGTGATCCATTTCAATTTGAATTAGTAACACCATACTTTTGTGGCATTTATGTAGGTGACAGAGCACGTCCTGCAATATGTGACATTGATAATGACGGTAGAGAAGATCTGATTATAGGAAATTCTGAGGGTGGTTTACATATCTTTCGCAGATTGGATGAAGTTGCAGTTCAAGATGATCAGGTTATTGCAAAATATAATGTTGATATAATAAATTTTCCAAATCCTTTTAATCCATCTACGACTATTTGTTTTGAATTAGACAATAATATTTCCGAGAAATTAAAATTAGAAATTTTCAATATCAAAGGGCAGAAAGTAAAAGATTTTCAGATTGAACATCCTAAAAACAAAAAAAACGATATAACATGGAATGGAACCGATTACAAAAATCAAAATGTGTCATCAGGCGTTTATTATTGTATTCTTTCCCAAAAATCAAAGATACTGGGTTCACACAAGATGATTTTATTAAAATGATTAATAATTTAAGGTTTATATTTTCCCTTAGATAAATAAAATAGATTAAATTGAACTAATTTTATGACCAGGAGGTTCAATGAAAAAAATAAGTTTTGTCATCTGCATGATTTTAATTACAATTCCTCTTTTTGCTTCTCAACAATATGTTTTAGGAGAAGTTTTTAGTGCTGACCCTGGATGCTGAAGTTTAGATAATAATGCACGTAGTGCATTATATTATCTGAATGTTGTATATGATTATGTCATTCCTTTAGTATGGAGTATTTGGGAAACGCAGGAATCTCCAGGTGCAATTACTAGATTTCAGGATTTTTATGAAGGTGAGAATACTCCTGCTGCTTATTTCGGAGGAACTTATTCGTTTTTTGAGTGGGAATGTAATACGTTGAATTTTGAGGATGCATACAATGATATAGTCTTAGAAGAAAGCGTAATAGAAATGAATGTTTCTTGTGAATTTGATGGAATTGATTTATTTGAATTATCAACATTAGTTGAAGTTACAGAAGATATTACGACCACAAATAATAAAATATTCTTTGTAATTACAAATTGGATTGATTATTCATTGGAGAATCCTTGGTATTTTTTAGTTATAGCAAAATCAAATGAAATAGATATGGATCTTACCAGTATGGGTGAAACAGAAACTTATACTACGTCTTTAATTGTAGAAATTCAGCAAGATTGGTCATTGGATGATCTATATGCAGTTGCAATTATTCAAAGTATAGATAATAAAAAAGTTCTACAAGTATCTCAAGTACAGTATCAGGAAATTAGTGCCGATAATCTAATATATGTTACTCCTGATGCTGTATTACAGAATTATCCAAATCCTTTCAATCCCAGCACAGCGATTTCGTTTGAATTAAACACCGAAATCAACCAAAATACTGAATTGTTGATTTATAACCTGATAGGTCAAAAAATTAAAGATTTTACAAATCACCAAATCACTCAATCACCAAATCATCAAATAATCTGGAACGGAACTGATAATAATTCCAGACCAGTTTCATCGGGTATTTACTTTGCATTGTTAAAACAAGATAACCAAATATTGGCATCCAGGAAAATGGTGCTGATGAAGTGATAAGAGAAAAATATTGCTATTTTACATATGTTTTAATTAAACCTGAAACCAAGATTGTTTTTAACATTTTCGGAGTTTGAATTAGGGTTTGTTTCTATACATTTAAACCCTATTTTTCCCTTTATTTCATCACCTTTGGAATATCTTGTCTTATCAAGGGTCAATATCTGATCTATTGTCTTCCATACAAAATCTTGATCCTTTTCATAGATTTTATATGTCGTGCTGTATTGGGAAATAAAGGTATTTCCGTTGATGGTAATAAGCAGATCCTCTGATAATTCGTAAAAAATACTCAACACAAAGATTACCTAGTGAATATACAAGAAAAATGCTGATTAAACCCCAAAATAGCAATATTTTCTTCAGCATAGCTGTAACATATATATAATTAATTTTAGTCACGCCTCAAAAAATCTCCTTAATCTTGTATGACAATATCTAAATCTTAACAATTACTGAGATGAATTTATTTTATAATTTCTTATTCGGGAAAATTAGAGCTGATTATGACATATAAAATTCATAAAATATCACCTCTGAAAAACTAAGAACTTTCATGAGGGAAAACAGGAGAATATCTTAGAATGACAATAAAAAACTACATTCATCTTTGAACAATTTCATCCCAAACCTATTTTCTTAAATTGCATTTAACGTTTGAACTCAATCGCGAAAACCGCAGGTTTTTATCGGCTGGAGCGAATTGTTATACGTTTCAATTATAATGCCTTACAAATTGTTATAAAAGCAAGCAAAATAATGAGAAATGTAAGTCCAATTTCTAACCAGAATGGTTTTGTCTTCAATGAAACTTTACTTCCAATTTTTGCACCAATCATTGATCCTATAAGAACGAAGAATGCTGGAAGCCAGATTATGTTTCCACGCTGCCAGTATATTGGTATAGCACCAAAGGCAGTAAAAATTGATACGGTTAATGAAGTGGCGATTGCTTGATGAGTATCGAGACCAAGACTTTTAAAAAGGGCGGGAAAGATTTGACCGCCGCTGCCACCCCTTAAACCGGTTATCAAACTTACAAAGAAAGAAGAGCCAAAGATATTTTTCTTAGTAGGTTTAATCTTTTGAGTAAGCTTTGGCGCAATTTTATCTGTATGAATGCCAAATGCTACTATAAAACAAAGTGTGACAAATATAATTGCTAAAATCAATGTCGGGATAAATCCAACAGAAATTGCCCCTATTATTTCTCCTAAAACACCTCCGAAAATCGCATAAATTACTATCTTTTTAGCGATATTCTTTCTTTGAGATATTGCACCTACTAATGATGAAAAAGGGATAACAAAAAAATTAATTCCGAAGGCACTTAATAAAGGCAAACCCGCAAGGTTAAGCAAAGGTATTCTTACAGTTCCTCCACCAATCCCAAACATACCGCTTAAAAAACCCGCAAAAAGTCCTATGCAAAGATAAATTAGGATTTGTATTGTTATCGTGATAATATCCACATTTCTATCAGGTTTTGTTTTTTAGATTCTTTGTCTCTGATTCCATATAACTTTAAAGTTAAGTGGTGCAGCTTGTCTGCGCCCGTTACAGCACTTTGTTATGGGGCGGGAAAAACTGATGAACACTATTTTACCTCAAATTTATCACTCGAACAAGCCTTTAGCTTTCCCGAAAAATACAGCAAGGATTTTTATCTACGATTATAATCTCCAATCTGATACTTATAAGAACTTCATAAATCCAATAAACTCAACTGCACAACTAAGTTTTAGCTAAAAGCTAAAGGTGGAAGAACGATCAAATCAATATCTATAAATGGCACTATCCGTTCCTATGACGAAGGGGTGACCATCTTGAGAGACCGAGATTGCCAGCCCGAGACCGCGTCCGGGATACTCCTGCCAAGTACTGCCATTGTGAAAATATATTTTGTTGTCTGTGCCGATAACCCAAGCCTGCCCTCGTCCGTCAACAGCAATGTCCTTGCCCTTACCACCTCCAGAAAGTTCGACCCATCCGTTGCTGGTCCCCCTGTAAATACCCCCATCCGTTCCGATGACGAAGGGGTGACCGTCTTGAGAGACAGAGATTGCCAGCCCGAGACCACGACCGGGATACTCCTGCCAAGTACTACCATTGTGAAAATATATTTTGTTGTCTGTACCAATAACCCAAGCTTGCCCTCGTCCGTCAACAGCAATGTCCTTGCCCTTACCACCTCCAGAAAGTTCGACCCATCCGTTGCTGGTCCCCCTGTAAATACCCCCATCCGTTCCTATGACGAAGGGGTGACCGTCTTGAGAGACAGAGATTGCCAGCCCGAGACCGCGTCCGGGATACTCCTGCCAAGTACTACCATTGTGAAAATATATTTTGTTGTCTGTACCAATAACCCAAGCTTGCCCTCGTCCGTCAACAGCAATGTCCTTGCCCTTTCCGCCGCCAGAGAGTTTTACCCATTCCGCCGAATTTGCATAAGAAGTGAGTAAAAATACAATCATCAAACACATTGCCATGCGCTTCATATAAATACCTCCATTTTTTTTTGATTAGACAAATACCACCCTAAACTATTCAATTTATATTTTGTCAATAGTGTACCTGTTTCATGGAATAACAACTTTGTCCAGTAAAGAATATAACACCTTATCTTTTCCTTGGAGATACTCCTTTCCATCTTAAATTAATCTTGGATGGGTTTTTTAATCCCAGGAGTTACTATTATTCCTCTTTCCATATGTCTCCCACTCACTTGTTCATAACGTTCTGGGAATTAGTTACGCCGGTGAGGTGCTTGTTTTGACTGGTAGCAAGACCCTGCTTTAAACGGTGTCAACTGAATGCCATTGTTAGGCTGCATCTAATGAGTTGTCCATGACGGCCAGTAGTCTCCAGCAGGATGATTCGTGAGTTGTTGCATATCGCTACCATCAGCGTTCATGATGTAGAGTTCAAAGTTACCGGCATGCTCTGACTGAAAAACTATGAAATCTCCTTGTGGAGACCAGATCGGATTCTCCTCTCTGCCAGTAAGAGTTGTTAGTGAATGCTCTTCGCTTCCATCTACATTCATGATATGTATATCTGCTTGAGGTTGGCCACCATAACCAGATGCAAAAACGATAGAATTTCCATCAGGAGAGAATCTCGGGAAAATTTCCCAATGTGAGCTCTCTGTCAAACGCTGATGATTCTCACCGTCGCTGTCCATACAATAAATTTCAAAGTTGCCATCTCGGTTTGAGCCAAAGAGAATACTCTGTCCATTTGGGGACCAGTGAGGTCGGTGTTCTACGGCAGGATCGGTGGTCAACCTCCGCACGTCGGTCCCATCGGACTTCATAACGTAGATATCGGTATTGCCATCTCGTTCAGCTCGGAAAGCGATCAATTTGCCATCTGGAGACCAATCAGCATGGAACTCTGAACCAGGACTATCCGTCAGACGCTGTTGATTGCTTCCATCGGCATGCATCACATAGATTTCATCATTTCCGTCTCGATCAGACGAGAAAGCGATCATTTTCCCGTCGGGAGACCAAGCAGGACATACATCTTTGGCGTCATTGTATGTTAACCGTTCAAGGTGACTTCCATCGGCATTAATTATGTAGATTTCTGCGTTGCCATCACGTTTTGAATAGAAGGCAATTCGACCTTTTGGTGTAGGAGTAATG
>Ga0272442_10001880_pt1 | contig 31159 bp, 23 predicted proteins | sample SSMForm2O_FD_200262 | JGI IMG/M metagenome (GOLD analysis project Ga0272442, IMG submission 200262) | Marine sediment archaeal communities from Little Sippewissett salt marsh, Falmouth, MA, United States - SSM-Form-2O | ecosystem: Environmental > Aquatic > Marine > Wetlands > Sediment ... | reverse complement strand
GAAAAAGCCATTCATCAAAGAAAAACGGCTGTTACTGAAAAAGTAACAACCGTGCTAATCTGGTACCAAAACAGTTTTGTTTTTTATCTTCCTAGAAATCAAAGAAAATCCCTGTACGCAAATTTCTCCTGCCTGAAAGTGATCTGTTGAACTCGAATCCCGTGTAAAATTTGCCATATCCGTAAGTTGTCATTTCTTTCGAATAAGTAAGGAATTCAAAGCCTGCCTGCACGGCATCACAGACGAACGCTCCCCCCGGGTACTGTAGCAGAGGCAGTAGGCTGTAATTAATCTTTTCTTCAAGTGAGCGGTATTCAGGCGCAGGTGCCAGAGACCAGGTATAATATACACTTGACCGGTTGCCGTAGCCCACAGCCGGGTACTTTCTGGAAAAGATGAAAAAAGACTGGGATGTGAGAACATCGAATTGGTGAGTGTCTGAAGAAGGCTTCGTTTTGCGCTGATTTTCAAAGTCGGAAGACGGGGAAAGTTCACCGGCCGTGCAGGGGGATAAACTGAAAATCAGAGCGCCGGCAATAATCAGCAATCCGCTGGCCGAAACGAAAACTTGTCGCATGGAGGTTTCCTTTCAAAGCTCGGGAACTGTCACAAGGAGCTGACAGATTATGCTCTTTTTTTTGTTGCTTTTGGCCTGTTAGAAGTTCCAATCGGTGGTAGTGTAATCTTGATTGATTCACCGCTTGCTTTTGGTTGCCAAGCTTCTCGTTCATGTATAATACCATCAGATTTTTTAGGCTCTACAGCTTTGATTGTTTTTTCATTCGACATTATTTAGACTCCCTTATTGGTTTATAGAATCTTATATGCTTAATTTGGTCTCCAGGAATATATACTCCTGAGTTTACAGGAATAGGAAGCCAATGTTCATCTTCTCTGTATTCGTAAACGTTTTCAATAAATAAGTCTCGTCCCTTTTTCGCTGTAGCTGCGGAAGATTGACTTGCAAAATATCCGCAAATCTTCTCTCCATCTTTAAGGGTTACAAGTAACCATTCGGCTTCTTCATAAATCGAGCTGAACTTCCGATCCCAAGGAGGAACCATACTCGATACTTGTCCAAAGCCTAAAAACCTTATACAACGCTGTAGAAGCCCCTTCCTTAAAGTTACGCCCCAGATAAGCCCGATAATTATCGGGCCAATAAAAGTGATTAATATTTGGGAAAAAACGGTAATCTCAAGATTAACGGGAACATACGGCAGATGCGACACTGCCTTTATTAAGTTATGCCATATTGAAAAATTAATCAAGGTGTAGACGGCATATATAAACGCTTTATATTGAAAAGCTTGTTCTTCAGTTGGGACAAAAAGGTTGACCAGACGTGAAATTATAAAACCAGGCAATATTATAGCTGCTGCAATCAAAATGTTTTCCTGAATCATAATATCCCCTTAAATAAAAAAACCATTTTAATCACATGCAGCAAAGCCTTTATCATCTTCTTTTATTAATATATAACTTTTTTACTTGTTTTGAAAGAGCCAATTATCCGGGATGGTCTTTCAGCTGTGTAAAATAATCGCAGATGGCCTGGCTCAGGGCGGTTATAGTGTAGTTCTCAGGGACAATTGCCGACTTGAGCCCGAATTCTTCCGCCCTGGCTGCGGCAATCGGACCGATCGAGGCTAAAAGCGTGCGCTCAGCCGCTGCCCGGACCTCTTTCTCACCCACGAGGGCCACGAAATTCTCCACAGTGGAGCTGCTGGTAAAAGTGACCAGGTCGATTTCTCCGTTGCTGAGCTGCTGCCGCACCTGGTCCAGGTTTTCCGGCTCCTCGATCCGCGTGCTGTAAAGAGGAACTTCATCCACAACTGCGCCCAGAGCGCGCAAACTCTCCGGCAGCACTTTGCGGGCGATCTCGGCCCTGGGGAGAAGCACTTTCCTGCCGGAGAGGTCTTCCTGCGAGCTCAGCGCCTCGACCACGGATTCGGCCACGTAGGTTTCCGGCACCAGATCTACTTTCAGGCCGCAGGATTCGAGCGCCGCCGCTGTAGCCGGGCCGATAGCGCAAAGGCCCGCCTTGCCCATGGCGCGCACGTCCAGTTGCTCGCGGCCCAAAGCATCGAGAAAGAATTTCACCCCGTTGGCGCTGGTAAAAATAATCCAGTCATAGTCTGCCAGCCGTCTGATCGCCTCTTTAACCGCCTCCGGGTCCGGGCCGGGCTCGACCCTGATAGTCGGCAGCTCGATCACCCGGGCTCCCTGCTCTGTAAGCAGCCGGCTGAATTCGGAGGCCTGCTCCCTCGAGCGAGTGACAATCACAGTCCTGCCGAACAGGGGCCGGGTCTCGTACCATTCCAGTTTCCCGCGCAAGCCGACCACCTCGCCCACCACAATCAGCGCCGGAGGCTCAATCCCTGCCTCAGCCGCTTTATTTTCGATATCTTCCAGGGTACCGACAACAGTGCTCTGGCGCTCAGTAGTGCCGCGGTGAATCACCGCTACAGGTGTTGCCGGCGCCCTGCCGTGATCTATCAGGCTGGCTGCGATCCTGCCCAGCCGGCTTACTCCCATGTAGAAAACCAGTGTGCCGCTGCCGCTTCCCAGGCTGGCCCAGTCGATTTCGCTTTCCTGCTTGCCGGGCTCCTCGTGGCCGGTGACAAATGTCACCGAGGTAGTGATTCCCCGGTGAGTGACCGGGATCCCGGCATAGGCCGGAACAGCCACGCCTGCGGTGACCCCGGGGATAATCTCGATCTTCACGCCGGCTTCCCGGGCCGCCAGGGCCTCCTCCCCGCCCCTGCCGAAAACGAAGGGGTCTCCGCCTTTGAGCCGCACCACCACTTTACCCTCCCGCGCTCTGTCCACGATCAGGCTGTTGATCTCCTTCTGCGGCATGGTATGGCAGCCCGCTTTCTTTCCCACGTATATCTTTTCGCAATCTTTACCTGCATGGCTGAGAAGCTCTTCAGGGGCCAGGTAATCGTAAACCAGCACCCCGGCCTGGCGGATCGCCTCCAGTCCCTTCACCGTGATCAGATCCACATCCCCCGGGCCTGACCCCACCAGGATTATCTTTCCTTTTTTTTCAGCCATTGTCGCTCCCGCAGTGCGCTTGAAATCTAAGGAAGGCTGTCAACTGCAAGCCGCCGGCCTGAAACCTCGACTGCCAGGCCTCCGCTTTCCAGCTCGAACTCAACCGGGCTATCGCCCAGATTGAAAAACCACCAGAGGCAGCAATCCTTACCGGCAGCCAGCTCTGCGTGGATAGTTATCTGCCCCCGCGTACCCGGCAGGCGGCTGATCTCTTCACCCTGAACGGGTGCGTTGGCGCACTGGACCCAGAGATTCGCCTCACCGAGACTGATCAGGCAGGCATCCCCCTGGACCCACAGGGCAGCCTCCGGGTTTGCGTGCCAGTAGTATTCGCAGTTCACAATATCCGCTCCGCTGATACGGTCTGCAATCACCACGATCCTGTTGTCCAGCATCCAAGCATCCCGCCTGACAAGCTCGAGGTTCAGAGAGCGGTCGTAACCGCCGGTTATATCCACAGCCATGTGTAAAAGGTCGCTGCTTTGAGTGCAAGGGAGCCTTTTCACCGAGTTCACTTTCTGCGTATGGCCGTTGACCAGCGGGTAGTTGTGCGCCGTGCGGCCCAGGGTGAATTCCCGCTCCAGCCCCGGAACGTACTGCTGGTAGCCCGGATCGTCTATCAGCCAGGCGCCGTTCGTGCCGATCACCACCGACCCGTTGTCCCTTTGGATGTGGCCGGGAGGTGTCTCGGTTGCAGAGAGCGCCACGGCAAGGTCACTTTCATCCCACCCGGAGCGGAGCACCAGGGCGTAAAGGCCATCAAGGGCGCCGGGCGCGGCGGGCTCTTGCGCAGAAAGTCCTGGCTGTAGAGAGTGAATCGCGGCAAGGGCATCGCTGCGCAGCCAGTCGAGCGGGCAGCGGCCCAGGAACCAGTCCGAGCGCGGCATGGTTTTCATCCGGGCGAACTTGGCGTGGGCGCTTGCGTGGAAAGGCATCTGGCGCGCCTCGACATCGTTGAACGGCGCAACGTTCATCATATTGCCCGGGGCGGCAAGCACCACCGACTGCTCGAGCATCCTGCCCAGCTCCGGGTTATCGAGCACCTGCTGCCGGACCTCCGGGGGTGCATCCATGAGCCAGTCAGCGACAAAATCCAGGATGTAGCCGTCATAGGAGATCGCCTCGGTGAATCCCGTCTTGCGCAGCTCGAACTGGGCAGCGATCAGGGCCTGCGTGTGGCGCTCCAGGTCGTCCTTGAGCGGATGCTCGCACAGGCGCGCGGCCATGCACAGGCCGATCGTGGCGATTGTCGGTATGTTGTGTGTAAAAGAGCCCCGCCGTGGAAAATTGAGGATCTGCCCGACGGTTTTCAGCTGAAGGCGGTCTTCCAGCCACGCGGCCTGAAGGTCCACAGCGCGGGCACAGGAGCGCTCGATCTCTTCTTTCAGTTCGGGATCGAGCCAGTCCCAGTTACGGTATGCGGTTACCATTATCCGCACTGCATGGGCGCCGGCCAGGTGGGGCCGCTCCCAGAAATCATAAGCGGGCCAGCCGGTGAGGGCTTTCAAATCCCGCTGCACCAGTGCGCGATAGTCGGCCTGCCCGAACCATTCCCCGGCCCAGCCCAGGCTGTTAATTCGCTGTTCAAGCTCCCAGGTCATCCAGATTTCCCAGGGATATTCCGGAATGCCCTCGACATGAAATTCAGGGTTTTGGATTTCCCGGACAGGCAGCGGGTAGGCGACTTTCTGATAAATCCGGTAAAAATCTACCAGCAGGAAATCCTGGGAAGCGAACCCGGAGGCGCGGCGCTGAATCAGTTCTTCGCACTGCCCGCTCAAACCGGCAGGACGATCTTTCCCCCGGTCACAACCTGCTAAAACCGCAATGGAAATGCACATTGCGGCCAGACAGCATCCGAGGCCCGGTTTTCCGGGAAAAACTCCAGCCATTACCATCCTTTTTCTCCTGAATCGCGAAATTGCAGCCGGGAAAAAACGGAGCAAGAACAGGCGGATCCATGAATACCGCGCTGAGATGGAATCAAGGATTCTCACTGTAAATTTCATCCAGAATCTCTTTGCCTCCGGCAGCGAGCATTCTCATAGCCAGCGCTCTGCCCGGCCGTGACTCAGGGCGGCCGGTGATCTCCTCTCGCAGGAGCCGCCCGCCGCTCAGGTCGGAGATCATGCCGGTGACAGAGATCGTGCCGTTTTCCCGGAGCTCGGCCAGTGCGCCGAGCGGGACCTGGCAGCCGCCGCCGAGAGCGGCAAGGAAATCCCTCTCGGCTTGAACCTCCGCGGTTGTCACGGGGTCTGCGAGAAAGCGAAGCAACTCCTTGGTGGCTGTGTCCTCCCGGCGGTATTCGATTGCCAGAGCGCCCTGGCCTGCTGCCGGGGTAAGCACCTGCGGTGAGAAAATTTCGATGATCCGTCCGGCGAGCCCGAGCCTGACAAGCCCGGCCTGGGAAAGCACAATCGCCTCGTAGTCTCCCCGGTCGAGCTTGGCCAGCCGCGTGTCCACATTGCCCCGCAGGTCGAGATACTCAAGGTCGGGCCTGAGAGCGCACAACTGGACTCTCCGTCTCAGGCTGCCTGTGCCCACCCTGGCCCCGGCGGGAAGCTCAGTGAATTTATCCCCATGCCGGCTGACCAGCACGTCCGCACCGTGGGTGCGCTGCGGAACTATATCGGCCGCAAGCCCGGCGGGCAGCTCAGTGGGAAGGTCTTTCAGGCTGTGCACCGCCAGGTGGACAGCTCCGGCGAGCATGGCCTGCTCGATCTCCTTGGTGAACAGCCCCTTGCCGCCAATTTTGGCCAGAGCAACATCCTGGATCCTGTCGCCCTTTGTCCTGATTATCTTTATCTCGACAAACAGTCCGCTGTGGCGGCTTTCCAGTCTCTCTTTTATATGGTTGGTTTGCCAGAGAGCGAGCTTGCTGCCCCTGGTACCGATAATCAGCCTGTTTACAGCCATCTGCGCCCCCTAGTCCAGCTTGAAAAGGAAGCGCAGAAGTTCCACCGGGTCCATTCCGGCCAGTTTCCGCGGATTTTCCTTGATCCGGCTCGTGGGACCGTGAAGAAATTTTTTCAGCATCTGCACTGTCAACTTCTCAATCCTCCGGCGGTCATCCTCCGATAGATGCCCGAGCTTGCCGAGAGCCTTGTCCACTTCCTCGCTGCGGATGCGGTTCATCCGGTCATGCAGGCTCTTGATCAGCGGAACCACGGCCAGAGACTCGTACCATTTCATGAAATCGGCAGCCTCGCCGGCGATAATCTCTTCCACCAGCTCGACCTGGCCCCTGCGCTCCTCGACATTTTTCGCCACAACCGTTTCCAGGTCGTCAATATTGTAGAGAAAGCAGGTGTCATAGTCGGCCAGGGCGGGATCGATATCGCGCGGCACTGCGAGGTCGATCATGAAAACCGGCCTGGTGCGCCTTTCAAGCACAGCACCCGCCCGATCCTCAGTAAGCACATAGCCCGGAGCGCTGGTGGAGCTGATCAGGATATCCGCCTTTTCGAGATACTCGGGGAACTCCCCGAAATTCACCGCTGTGCCGTGATAGGTCACTGCCAGATCCACGGCTTTGCGGTAAGTGCGGTTGGCTACAAGCACTGATTCGACACCTGAGTTGATCAGCAACGAGAGAGTCAGCTCACTGGTTTCCCCTGCGCCCAGAACCAGCGCCTCCCTGCCCGCCAGGTTGCCGAATATCTTCCCTGCCAGGTCCACTGCCGCTGAGCTGACACTCACCGCTCCACTGCTGATTGCGCTCTCTGTCCTGGCCCTTTTGCCTACCCGGACCGCCAGCTCGAAAAGCCGGCTGAGAATCCTCCCTACACTGCGCGCTTCCTGCGCCAGGCGGTAGGACTCGCGAACCTGGCCGAGGACCTGGTTTTCCCCCAGCACCAGCGAATCAAGGCTGGAAGAAACCCTGAAGAGGTGGTTCACGGCCCGGCGATCGAGATAATTGTAGAAACTGACCGTGCCGAGATCCACCTGCGAGCCGAACTTCTCGCTCAGAATATCTTCTATCCCTGCCCTCACGGTCCGTTCTTGCTGGCCGTAGGCATAGACCTCGGTCCGGTTGCAGGTGGAAAGAACGACCAGCTCCTCAACATCTGCTGAATCCGCCATGCGGGCAAGCTTGCCTTTCAGCTCCGGCCCGCTGAAAGCGAGCCGCTCCCGAAGCTCAAGGGGTGCCACCCTGTGATTTAATCCGCCAACCGCGATAGGCATTCCTCAGCACGCTCCCTCACTTTTGCATGAATCTGATCCACTGAGAGGCTGTCGAAAAAGTCCAGATCAATCAGCAGTTGCCAGAACTGCCGCCTCCTGGTTTCATCAGGCAGCCTCTCTTTTAAGCCTTCGCGTATCCGGGAAAGCTCCCGGACCAGCTCGCCGTAATGCGGACCGAACCGCTGTTCCAGAGCTTCACGGACCCTCCGCGCAAGAAACGGGCTTGCCCCGCCGGAGGAAATCGCGATCTGGAACTCACCCCGCCTGATTAACGCCGGGACGATAAAATTGCACAAGTCGGGCTGATCCACGATATTGACCAGTATGGAAGCCGAATCCGCAGCCCGGTAAACCTGTCTGTTCACCTCCGGATCGCCTGTAGCGCCCACCACCAGGAACACTCCATCGAGGTCGGATTCGGCGAAAGTCCTGTGCTGCCAGTCTATCTTCCCCTCCCCGGCAAGCTCAGCCACCTCTTTCACCGCCTCCGGGCTGACCACTCTCACCAGAGCGCCGGCCTCGAGCAGCGAGACTACCTTGCGGGCCGCCACCTTGCCCGCGCCGACCACCAGACAGCGCCTGCGGTTCAAATCCACGCAGATCGGATAATATTTCGGTGAATCCGTTTCCATTCGATTCGTTCTCAATCAGAGATAGGAGTGCGTTTTCGACAGCAGTACGGTTACTACCAGAAAGTTGAAAATCAGGACCAGGAAACCGGCAATCGCCATCCACGCCGCCCGCTTGCCGCGCCAGCCCCTGTGGAGGCGGCTGTGAAGGTAGAGAGCGAAAATGATCCAGTTGATAAAGGTGAAAATCTCTTTCGTGTCCAGTTGAAGCAGTTTGCCGAGCCGGATCTGGGTCCAGGCCATGCCGGTGGCTATGGCAACTGTCAGCGCCACAAAACCGATCGATACCGTGAGGTAGGTCAGGTGGTCCAGTTCCTCCAGGGACGGCAGCCGCGCGAAAAAAGTACCCAGCCTCTTCGACTTGATTTCACCGTGAAGCTGAAGGTAAAGCACGCTGGTGGCGAAAGCGATTGCAAAAGCCCCGTAACTGAAAAGGGCGATCGAGGCGTGGAGAATAAACCAGGGACTGGGTGCAAGCAGCGGATCGACGACCGGCTCCAGGGGAGTGAAAATGCCGATCAGGGAAAAAACGCAAACCAGTGGAATGACGATCCCCCCGACCGCGACATCGTTTTCCACATTGCGCGAGATCATCAGAAAAAGAAAGGCCAGAACGAAGGCGGCGAATGTAAACCCCTGGAACATGCCCAGGAAAGGAGCCTGCCTGAGGTACATGGTATAGGTTACCAGACCGAGCAGCTGAAACAGCACCGCATAGCTTGCCGGAACCGTTCTGCGCGTGCGCGGCTGGTAGATTTTCTGATTGAACGCCCTGAGATAGCCGCCTGCCGCGGCTGTATAAAGCACCAGAGCGATTACGTAGAATACCCGGATTACGATAAGCATGATCAATAAACGAAAACCAGGTGTGGAAATGTTTCAATAAATAATATATGAGGCCTTTGAAAAAATCACGGAATAAAGAATAAATTTTTAACAATCTGGTGGATCACACACCCCGCCCGCTGGCGCGGGCACCCCTCTCAAGAGGGGAATTTACCACCCCGCCCACCACTTTCCGGTGCAAATCTACCAGCGAGGTTACTGGGAGCAGTCCCCTCTATCAAGAGGGGATACGGGGGTGTGTCGGGCTTTCGATATTGAATCCCCCCAGGGAGATTCAATAAACGTCTCAACGGAGAACGCTCATTTGCTGATCAGGATTTTTCAAAGGTTTCCAGATGCAACAGCCTAGAGCTTCCCGCCTCCGGCAGAATTATTTTTTTTAACGGCGATCGCCCCCACCAGCCCGCTTAATGCGATCAGCCCGATCAAGTTGGGCAAAGCCATGCACGCGTTGGCGATAGTTCCGATGCTCCAGACCAGCTCGAGCTTGATCACCGCTCCCAGAAAGACAAAAAGGACAAAGACGTACCTGTAGAAATTGACCACCTTGATTCCCATAAAGTACTGGACGCACTGCTCTCCATAGTAGGACCAGCCGAGAAGGGTGCTGAAACCGAAAAGCAGGGCGCTGAAAACCACGATCAGGTGGCCGTGCGGGATAACGCTCTCGAAAGCCGCAGCAGCCAGTTCGGTGGAGGTCATACCGGACGTCCACTTTCCGCTGGAGAGAATGACCAGCGCAGTGATTGTGCAGACGATTATCGTATCAATAAACACGCCGTTCATGGCCAGGATTCCCTGGCGGTCCGGATCATCCTCTTTTGCGGCCCCGTGGGCGATCGGGCTGGAGCCGATTCCCGCCTCGTTGGACAATATCCCCCGGCTTACGCCGAACTGCATTGCAGCAATCACCGAGGCTCCGGCGAAACCGCCTATTGCAGCAGTAGGCTTGAACGCGCTTTTGACAATCAATATCAGGTTCTCCGGGATTTCCTGGAGTTTGGTCAACAGGATCAACACCGAGGCGCCGACAAAAAAGAATATCATGAACGGAACGAGCTTTTCCACCACTACGCCGATGCGTTTTATCCCCCCGATAGTGACCAGCCCGGTAAAAACCGATATCGCTGCGCCGCTGACCCAGTACGGCACGCCGAAACTGGTGTTGAAACTCAGGGCGATCGAGTTCGACTGCATCATGCAGCCTGTGCTCAGTAAGCAAGCCAAGCTGCCGGTCACTGCGAAAACAGCAGCCAGGATTTTACCGGCATGCTCATTTTTCAATCCCTTGGAGATATAATACATCGGCCCGCCTGCCATCGAGCCGTCCTCGGCAGTCGATCGGAATTTCAACGCCAGCATGGCTTCCCCGTAGATAGTGGCCATCCCGCACAGCGCTGTCATCCACATCCAGAAAATCGCTCCCGGCCCTCCCAGGGCCAGCGCTGTAGCGACACCTGCTATGTTACCCAGCCCGACTGTTGCGGCCAGGGCAGTGTTCAGAGCCTGAAAAGGCGATATGTCGCCTTTCTTGTCCGATTCCTCACCCTTGTGCAACGCTCCCTTGAAAATCATCTTCCAGGCAGTGCCCATCTTCCGGAACTGGATAAACCGGGTGCGGACCGTAAGCAAAAGCCCGGTACCCAGCAGAGTAACCACGAACCACTCGGAATACATGAATTTTTCAAGGTCGAGCACGAAACCGGTTAATCCGTCCATCGAGGCTCCTGAATAGCAGCGTTACTGGTTCAGAGAGGCTATTACCGCTCAAGCGAATGCATTCGGATTGATAATCAGAATTATAATCAGGGCGATCAATAACAAGGGGCAGACATAACGGATTTGAAACGCGATGATTTTCCGCAGCCGGTCCGGGGGTGTGTCCTCTCCGCTGATTTCTTTCAGCAGCGCCCTGGTGCCCCAGCGCCAGCCGACAAACAGGGCGATCATCATTGCGCCGAATGTCATCGAGTACTGGCCCATGATAAGGTCCATCAGGTCGAGAAAGCCCACTGTTCTGGAGCCGATAGTAGTAATCGCCGACAGCCAGTCCACAGCTCCCAGGCTCAGTGCGCTGAATATACCAACCACAAAACCGATGGCACCGCAAAGCAGGGTGGCGTTCTTGCGTTTCCATCCCCGCTCGTCCACGAAATAGGCCACCGGCACCTCCAGCAGGGAGATACTGCTGGTCACCGCAGCCAGGGAAAGCAGCACGAAAAATCCAGTGCCGAACAGCGTACCGAAAGGAATCTCGCTGAAAAGCCTGGGCAGCACAATAAAAATCAGCTTGGCTCCGACCTCGGGTTCCAGGCCTTTCATGGTGAAAAGCGCCGGGAAAATCGCCAGCCCTGCCAGAATGGCGATAAGCGTATCGAGAAAACACACGGCCCCGGCTGATTTGATTATATTCTCCTCCCGGTTCATGTAACTGCCGTAAGTCATCATCGTGCCCACTCCCAGGCTCAGGGAAAAGACCGCCTGGCCGATAGCCGCGATCACCGTGGTGCCGGAAACCTTGCTCCAGTCTGCTTTAAGGAACTTGGAAAGGCCGATTTCGGCCCCCTCCAGGGTCAGCGAGCGGAATACCAGAAGAACCAGAATCAACAGTAAAAGGGGCATCAGGATTTTAGACCAGCGCTCGATACCTTTCTGCACTCCGCCTATCACCACCCCGACAGTAAGAAACATGAAAGTGAAATGCCAGAAAATGGCCTTGATCGGATTGCCGACCGTGGCGCTGAATATCCCATTGATCTCCGCCTGGCCAAGCTGGTTGTTGAAAACTCCTCCTGCGGTAGTAAACACGTAACTCAGTGTCCAGCCGGCCACTACACTGTAATAGGAGATCACTCCCCAGGCGGTGAGCACCCCGAGAACACCGACAAACTTCCAGGCAGATGCCGGCGCCAGACGTTTAAATGCACCCACCGGATTTCGCTGGGTGTGCCGGCCCATGGAAACCTCTCCGACCAGTACGACAAACCCGATCAGAAAGACAAAAAGAATGTAAATCTGGACAAATATCGCTCCCCCGTTCTGATACGCTACGGTCGGGAAACGCCAGATATTTCCCAAGCCTATCGCTGATCCCGAAGCGGCCAGAACGAACGCAAGCCTCGATCCCCAGTTGCCCCTGGTATCTGTCATAGAATACTCCCTAACATATGAAGAAGGAGCAAAAAGATCTCTTTCCTCCTTCTTGCTCCTTCAATAACCTGATCGCTTTTTAAAGCCGGTTGCAATAGCAAACCCGGGTGTCCGGTATTCAAAAATTGCTGCGCCTGCCGGAATTTCACAACCTGAGACAGATAGCACTCCTGTTCTCAAGACACTGACTCAGAACGGAAGATCGTCATCACCTTCAGCCGGGGGCTGGAATTCATTATCGGAGCTTTCAGCAACGCCCTCCTGAGAAAAGTCCTTGCTCGCCTGCATTCCCGTATCGGCTCCCCGCGAGCCCAGAATAACCATTTCATCCGCCACAACCTCGGTCATGAATCTCTTCTGGCCGTTCTGATCCTCCCAGCTTCGGGTCTGAAGTTTACCCTCGATATAAACCTGGGTTCCCTTGCGCAGATACTCGTGACAGATCTCTGCCAGCCTGCGCCAGGCCACTATACGATGCCATTCCGTGCGCTCCTCTCTCACCCCCTCCTTGTTTACCCAGTTTTCATTGGTGGCCACAGTGAAATTGACCACCGGGATATTGCTCACCGTGTGTCGCAATTCCGGATCGCCGCCAAGGTTGCCGATCAAGATGACTTTGTTGATACTCCTGCTGGCCATAGGCCCTCCCTTGGCCCGGAGACCGAACGGGCCGGGCATGTCGGTCCCGGGTGGATGCGAGATTATGATCTGTTGATAATCTAGTATATAAAAATCGCCGGTAAAACCGCGAGCTTAATTCTCGGAACCAGGCTTGATTTCCTCGTAATCGGCATCCTCGACATCGAATGCCTGGATATTGAAATCCTTCTTTCTGGCGACTGCCTGCTCCCGGCGTTTTTGTTTCAAAGCCTTATATGCCCTGTAAAACATTACCGACTTGCGGATCAGGATGGTTATCAGGCGATAGACCAGGTAAATAACAATCAGTTTTATAATAAAGTTCAATTTTTTTCAAATCCTTCCAGCTCCTTCAAATCGCTCAAGAGCTTGATTTGTGGCGAGTTGTTGTATTTTAAAAGTTTTCAAAAGATAAGTCAATTATAATTTATCTCACTTGTTAACTGACCGGGCAAAAAAGCTTCCTTTTTCATGTTACTTTTGTAACCAAAAGTAACCAAAAGTTTTTTCGGGGGAGCAAACTCGACTGCCAGTCCGTCTTTTGTATGCCTTGTTGTATTCCCGGTAAAAAACGCTCCTGACGAGATCGCCTGATTCGGCGGCCCACGGCCGCCAAAAAACGGATAACCTTAAAAAAGATAAAGATTTTCCTTCCATCAATCCCTTTTGCATTTAATCTCTGCAACTATATGAATTAAGAACGACTCTTAATTTATAACATGTTTTTACCGGACACTACTGTTTATAAATAAAACAGCGCTGCCGCGCGGGTACCCGTCTCTGCCGGATTCGCAATCGTGCAGCAGGCTGTCCCGTGTTAATCCCGGATGACTTGTCGAAATCCCGGGCGGGGTTGTTGCAGGCAGCAGTGCGGCGGCCTGGAATTGATTAGTTGTTTGACAACCTTATTTATTAAAAGTAAATTAATAGTTTAATTTTAGATGAGTTAGAGTCAGATACCGTGCGGGGAACGGTTTTTATCTCCGGTGGAGCGGGAGACTGCGTTAATGGTAAGACCCGGACATACTTCAGCCGCCAGGATCTTCCTTTTTTCATTGATGTTCCTGGCCTGCGCCGCATCTGCCTTTGCAGGCAGCACGCACTCGGGGGACGGGAGCCGGTATTTCCCTCTCGATCATCCTGTTTACGATTACCTTGACCGCTTGCAGGAGCGGGGCAGGCTGGCCGGGCTCAATCCCTCGCTCAGGCCTTATACGCGGCTGGAGGTTCTTGAAGCTGTTGAAGGGCAAAAACCCGTCGGCCTGAGACAGGTGGAGCGTGACTGGCTGGAGAGGATTCGCAAGGAGTGTGAATTTGAAATCAACGCAGGCGCACACCCTGACTCGGCCCGGGTCCCGGTCATCACCCGCCTGGAAGCCGGTGGCAGGCTGGCCAGCGTCCGGCCCGGGCGAAGCCGCAGCTTTGCGGGAGCCGGGTTCGGCGGCAAATTCAGCCATCTCGTTTTCGACGTCCGTTTCCTACGCGCCCCCCACCTGATGCAACTCGAAGATACAACGGCACACCGCGACCCGGATGTCCAGGCGCCGCTCGAGGAGGGCCTGATCCGTCCGATGGAGGGTTATCTTAAAGGCGATTTCCACTTGTTCGATGGGGCTTTCTCCACGGAGCTTTTTGTCGGCCGAATAGCGCGCAACTGGTCTCCCGGGCTGAGCCACAGCCTGATTCTCGGCTCGGACGCCAACAGCTTCGACCAGCTTGCGCTCTGCCTTCGCTCGCCGCATCTCGTATTCTCCCACCTGGTGGCCCAGCTTGACGGAATGAGCTACAGAAACGACCCGGATGGTGTATTTGTGCGCGCCAGAAGGTTTTTCACAGCCCACCGCCTCGATATCCGGGTTCGGGACAGGCTCCGTTTCGCTATCACGGAGACGACGGTTTACGGCGGCCCGGACCGCGGTTTCGACCTGGCCCTGGCCAACCCGCTCACCAGTTACCGGCTGGTAGCAATCCAGAACGGGCGGGATCATGCGAACAACACGTTTATCAGCCTGGACGGCTTCTACAATCACAATGAACGCCTGACCTTATTCGGCCAGTTCTTATTCGATGATCTGCTCAGGGAGCAAAAAGTTCAGGACCGCTGGGCACTCGAGCTCGGATTGAATTTTCGCGACATCCCTGGCCTCGGGCCCTCGACCGCAGGGGTGAGAGCCACTTTCGTCTCCAGTTTTGCATACAATACTTTCCACCCTTACGAGAGATACCTGCTCAACGGAAGGCCTCTGGGCGCTCCTCTGGGCAACGATTACTGGAAGGTGCATGCATTCCTGCGCCTGTTGCTTAGCGGCGAGTGTGATCTCACCGCGCATTTCGCAACTGCCGAAAGAGGGAACCAGCGGATCGCCTCTCCGGTGGACCCGCTACTCGACTCTGCCGGTGCGGATTTCCCGACCCCTGTGGCCCAGCGCCGTATCGAGACCGGGCTGGCCTTGCGGTGGCAGCCTTTCGAGCAGGCGCATCTGCAAGCCGAGAGCGGAATATTCAAAGAGGAAAATATTAACAATCAGCCGGGGAAAAACCGCTGCCGGGGCTACGCAAAGCTCTACCTGGCAGTTTACCATGATTTTTTAATCAGTTTCTGAATTACGGCGGGCCACTGTGCGCCCGTGCAAAACTACCAAAGTCAGGACAAGACACCATGAATAAAAAACACGGCGCTGCTGAGAGCGAAACAAGCCCGCAGAAAAAACTCGAGCGGGAAATGAACCTGCTCCGGAATGACTACCGCGAGCTTGAAATAAAATACGAGATCGCCCGTCTTCTTTATGAAGAGCAGGATCGCTCGAAGCTGCTCAACCTGATAATCGACAAGATAATGGATGTCCTGCGCGCCGAGCGCGGCTTCATCGTCAAAGGCGACCCGGACGATTTCGAGACCGAGGTTGTCAGGAATATCAACGGGGAAGAGCTTGCCGAAAGCGAAGGTACAGTGAGCAGGACTGTGGTGCGCAAGGTACTGCAGAGCGGAGACCCCGTATTTGTCCGCGATGCCCAGGACGACAGCCTGCTTGCATCCAGCAAGAGCATTGTCGATCTCGGCCTGCGCTCTATTCTCTGCGTGCCGCTGGTTTTCGGCGACAAACCTTACGGTGCGATCTACGTGGAGAACCGCTCAATGGCCGCCTGTTTTATGGAAAAGGACCTGGAGTTTCTAGAAGATCTGGCAGAGCTTTCAGCCAGCAGTATCAAGAACGCGCTGAATATTCTTGAAATATCGCGCGGCGTCAAGGGCCGCAGCGCCACCAGAATCGGGGAAGACCTTCGGCGCGATTACGATTTCAGCATGATTATCGGCAAGAGCAGGAAAATGGTGGATGTGATGGAACTGGCCGCCCGGGTGGCGCCCACTGACGCAACGGTTCTGATCACCGGGGACAGCGGCACTGGCAAGGAACTGATTGCCAGGGCGATCTATCTCAACAGCACCCGCAAAGACATGCCGTTTCTTACGATCAACTGCGGCGCTCTTCCTACGGGCCTGCTGGAATCCGAGCTTTTCGGTCATGTAAAAGGCTCTTTCACTGGAGCCATTGCGAACAAGATCGGGCGTTTCGAGGCTGCAGACGGGGGCACGATATTCCTGGACGAAGTGGCCGAAATGTCACCGGAACTCCAGGTGAAACTGCTGCGCGTGCTCCAGTTCGGCGAGTTCGAGAAAGTGGGCAGCTACAAGGTCCAGAAAGTTGACGTGCGGATACTTGCGGCCACTAACAAGAAACTCTCCTCCATGGTCAAGCAGGGAACGTTCCGGGAAGACCTTTTCTACCGGCTGAAAATCATCCAGATCCACTTCCCGCCCCTGCGCGAGCGGCCGGACGATATTCCTCTGCTGTTGGACCATTTTGTCAAGACCTATTCGGAAAAAGTCGGCAGGCATATCGAACAGATAGATCCGCAGTTCATGCGCCACCTCGAGCGCTACCCTTTTCCAGGCAATATCCGGGAACTGGAGGGGATCGTGCAGCGGGCGATAATCCTGGCCAAAGAAAACCATATCAGCGAATCGGACCTGCCGAGCGATGTACTCGAATGCTCGCAGATAACCAGCGGTCTTAAAGAATCTCGGCAAGTGATCCCGCTGGCTCGCACGAATGAAGAGCTCAAGATCGTGCGCGAGGAGGCAAGCCGCCTGGCTGTTGCCCAGGTCGAACACGCCTTTCTGCAAGCAGCTCTCGAGGAGGCGAAGGGTAATATTTCCCGGGCGGCAGAAAAAACCGACATGAACAGGAGCTTGTTTCAGCGGATGGTCAAGAAACACGGACTACAGGTCGATAGAAAGAAGTATAAAAAGGATTGATTGCCGCAATTGTTGGTACTCAGAGAGTAACAATGATTCTGCACCAAGACGAAGGTGCACCGGAGGAATCTTTTTCAGGTTTTCGCCCCTTTGACATCAGGTTATAGCTAATTGCTTGATTTTTAAACAATTATCTGATTTATTATAATCTCTGGCAGTAATATAAGAACGTTCCGGGCATAGTTTATTCTTTTAAATGACGTGGCACAATAATTGAGATAAAAAAGGCGGGCCACTACGTCATTTAAAGGCACATCATTTATGATACATGCTCGAATTAATAATTTCGCCCTGCTTTTTGCCGCGATCCTCTGGCTCCTCCCTTCAGGGGCCGCGGGCCAGGCCACTGGGATAATCCACCTGGAAGCCCCGCCTGGAGCGAGTACCGCCTGGACATTCCCCTTTTCCAGGCCCTCCCATTTAGGCGCTGCAATACTGTTGACCGATAACAGTGTCTGGTTCCTGGAAACCAGGGACGGCGGAGCCGGATTGAGATCGCATGAATCCTACCAGGAGCCGTTCCGGGTCTGTATCGGGGATATCGACGGAGACGGCTGGCAGGATGCAGTCGTGGCTTTCCGGGAAAGGCCGGCCGTGCGGATATTCATCGGGCGGGAGAACGGCGATCCATTGATTGTCGAAAAACAGCTCCCCCTTGCCGAAACGGGCCTGTCAGGAGTTCATGATATCAACGGGGACGGCCTGGGCGATCTGGTAATTGCAACATCTACCAAAATCACAATTCTCGTGCAGCAGAGCGATACTGCTGATGAGCTGAATTTTTCTGTACTGACCGATTTGGCAAGAGTAGCTCCCCACGAAAATAATTCCCTGAGCTCATCCGCCTTCCTGTTCGGCGATTATGACGGCAACCAGAGGAAAGATTTTATTTTCAGCGGCGTTTTGTATCTCAACCTGGGCAGGGGCAATATCATTCCCAAACGAGTGCCTGTATTTGGCGACTCGATCACTATTCGGCCTCTGGATACTGCTGCGGATGTGGATGCGGACGGCAAGGTCGAGCTGCTTTTTGTCAGGACTAATAACTCAAATACCGCCTATCAACTGGTTGCTGCGGATTACAGCACGGAAAATATATTCGTCGAGGAATTTTCCACCTCGCCGGGCAGCATCCCTATTTCATCAGCCATAGCGGACGATCTGAATGGTGACGGCTTCCCGGACCTCCTGCTGTCCAGTTTTCCAGCAGGACTTATCACCATGCTGCCGGGATCCGGAACGGGCGTTTCTCCTTTCAAGGCAGATACGCTCTTCAGTTATTTCCAGAGCAATACCGGGGATTTTCTCGGCCCGATCGATCTTGACCAGGACGGGAATCTGGAATGGCTGTACTGGAATACGCCCAGGAATTCACTCATTATCAGATATTCGCTGAGCGGGTATGAGGACAGGACGGCCCAGGCAGGCCTTGAAAGAAACATGGCGGGCCTTGCAGTGGCAGTGGGCGACTACGACAATGACGGCTATCCCGATTTCTACGTGGTCAACGGCAGTGGGCTGAACGCGCTTTTCCGGGGCGGTCAGCACGGCGCATTCACGGATGTTGCCGAACAGGCCGGTGTGGCCGCGGGCAGCGACGGGATCAGCTGCGCCTGGGGCGATTACGACAACGACGGTTATGCCGACCTTTTCGTTGCCGGACTGTTCCTGCCGGACAAACTTTATCGCAACAACGGTGACGGCACTTTCTCGGACTCATCGAAAGTACTCAGGCTCGACCGGGGGAGCCAGCGGGCCACCTCGGTCTGTTGGGGCGATGTCAACCGCGACGGGTACCTCGACCTGCTGATCGGCAATTTCGATGGCCCGAACTGGCTGCTCATCAACCGCGAGGGCGGCTATTTCGAAAACCGCTCGAACTCCGCAGGCCTGGTGGAATCTTACAATACGGAAAGCGCCGTGCTGGTAGATGTGAACTGTGACGGCTGGCTCGATGTTGTCACGCTCAACAAGGAAGGCCCGACCCGGCTTCTTCTCGGCAGGGCTGGCGGCCTTTTCAGGGACGAAACTCAAAACAGCGGCCTGAACCCCGGCGACGGCTACAAGAAATTCGGCCAGACTCAGGCCTGGGGCGATTTCAACGGGGACGGCTATCCGGACCTCCATATCACGCGCGCCCAGGATGAAGACATGCTTTTTATCAACAGCGGCGCGGGTGGAATAAAAAGATTTGCCAACCAATTCTCCGGCGACCTGGAGGGTAAATACGGACGCATTGCCTCCTCGATTGCGGATTTCAACAGTGACGGATATCCTGACCTTTTAATCGCACGCTCCTCCATTTTCGGTATTTTCACCTCCATTCCCAGGGACCTTATCTTTTACGGCGGCGGGCAAGTGTATCCGCCGCTGCCCGGCGAGCCGTACAGCGCGACAGGAACCTCGAACAGCCCTGCCAGTATCGGACTGGTGAGCAATCTGGCAAACAGCCTGCCGGTTGCTGCAGATTTCGATCTGGACGGCGACCTTGACGTTCTTTTCGCAAATCACCTCCCTGACCGGCCCTCTGACCTTTTTTACGGAAGCGAGCTTCCGCTGCGTTACATGCAGAACCTGAGCTCATACGGCAACACGGTCACGGTCAAACTCACCGATGCCGACGGCATGAGCGTGACCGGCTCCCGGGTCCTTCTGGCTCATAGCGGAAAGACTTACTGGCAGGTAGTATCAGGGGGCTCGGGCAGGATTCAGACTTCGCCTTATCTGCTTTACAGTCTTGGGATTAAACCATTTGCAGACAGCCTGGTCGTTCACTGGCCCGGGGGAAAGATCGAGGTCCTGGCCGGTCCGATTTACCCTGGAACATTGGAGATCGTGATCGACCGCAGCGGGCCCGGGATCAGGGTTATCGAATGGCCGGGCGGATCGCAGGACCTGGTTGCGGCAGACCCGGCCGGCTTTTACGCAGAGGTCGAGGTCAGTGACAGCAGTCCGCTGGCCTGGTTCAGGACCGTAATCACTGATCCCAAAGCCGGAACAACGGAAAGTTTCGAGCAGATAATTTCTGCCTCCGGAATTTACAGGGTGGATTTCCCCTCTCCCGAGCCGGCTGACAGCCTTCTGTATTTCTTCGAGGCAGAGGACATTTACGGCAACAGGACACGCCTGCCCGCTGCAGGCAGTTACCTGCTGAAAACTCTCGGCGATATCAACGGCGACGGAGCGCTGAACGTGATGGACATTACGAGCCTGCTCGTCCTACTGCAAAATACCAGCTCAGGTAATCCCCCTGTCGGGGAAGAGCTGTCCAGGGCAGATCTCAACCGTGACGGAAAATTGAACGTGCAGGATTTTTTAAGCCTCCTGAAACTTATCTCAAAAACGGTATCCGGTCTTGATGCTCCATAAATCTCTTCCGATCTTTCCGATACTAATCTTCCTCTCAGCCCTGCTGAGCGCATGCGAGGAATCAGACCAGCATTCCTCGGAGCGAGTCGTATTCAACGTTTCCGCAGACGAAAGCCAGGCAGGGTTCAGTACCAATCTGGCGGGCAACATATATTTAATCGCAACCAGCGGCAACTCTTTTTTAAATCTTGAAAATACGGGTACTGTTCAGGATTCTCTATTCAATCCCGAGCGCTTAGAAATAACAATAACTCTCGCCGGAGACCTGATCCCCTCACTCACTGACAATCCCAATGGATACAGAGTGAACACCCAGTTCCAGTTCGAAGGCGGCATTATTCAGGTCAGCCATACAAACCAGGCCTCAAAGATCACCAATCCGGAAGGGGACACTCTTTATGCCATCCGCGGCGAAGGCATGGTTTCCAGCGGGGACGAGACATTTAAAAACATATCCGGGCTTTTTTATGAAGTAAGCACGTATAAAATTTCTCCGGACACTAGCGAGCAGTCTTCCGTACAACGATTGATCACCAAAATCGATTGCAGGTATGAACTGATCATTGATTTTTAAAGCACATTCATATCATATTTCCCCAAGCGAAATATCCTTCTCACCGTCAGTCGAAACAAATTCAGGATTTCTTGGCAAGTGACACGAAACCGATTTGCTAAAATAATATATTGCAGCATTCGCAGTTTTTTGCCTGTTTCCGTGTTCCTGGGGTTCCTGCTTCTGACTCTCAGCTCCGGGGCTTATGCACAGAGTTTCTGGCGAAAGAACGACCGGAATACGTTCATCCGCAACATCCAGTTCAATTTCAACATCCCCAGCGCACGCGCGGTAGGCCTGGGCGGAGCTTTCGTGGCAATCGCCGATGACGCCACCGCCGGCATGGCCAACCCGGCCGGTCTCACCATATTGACAAAGCCTGAAGTCTCCGTTCATTATAAAACAAGCCGCTTCAGCCACACCGAGTTCGCCGGCAACGAAGAAAACCATGACCTGCGCAGGCGTTTCAGTAACAACGTAGGCAGCCAGAGTTATCTGTCGCTGGTTTATCCTTACGGGAAATTCTCGTTTTCGCTCTACCGCCAGGAGCTGATCAATTTCGAAAGCTCTTACGAGGGCGAGGGGTTCGGCTCGATTTTCGACACCCCGGATCTCGAACCGGATGAATTCGCAATGGGCAACAAAACCAGGAGCGACATCGAGGTCAAAAACTGGGGCGCGGCTTTTGCCTATAAACCCACGCGCTATCTTTCAATCGGGGTCTCCAGCATGGTTTCGAGCCTCGAGTTCAGGTTTTTCGAACAGCTTTTCCAGGGGCAGCCTCAAGCTCAGAGGCCGGTAGAGGTATTCAGCGTCAACAATAACAGCAGTGATACCAGATACAGTGTGAACCTCGGGCTTAAATTCGAGCCGCATCCTGATTTCAACTTCGGCGCCGTTTTCCGCAGTGGTCCCAGGTTCGACATTGTCAACACGATCAAGGATATTGATGAAAGCTCTGGCAGAACGGTAATCCGCCAGGCCGACGAAGACCTTGTGTTCAAGGTGCCGGACGTCTACAGCCTGGGCGTGGCTTACCGGCCGCTGGATAACCTCACACTATCGCTGGACATTGTCCGGGTGGAATATTCCGACCTGATCGGCGGGCTGGACCGCAACCTGAACGATGACGATATCGGAGTTTCCATACCTGAGTTCCCTTATACCAGGTTTGTGGACGGCGACGGGGTGGAGGACCTGGTTCTGCAAGACGGCACCGAGGTGCATTTCGGAGTCGAGTACTACCTGATCACAAAGAAATGGGCAATCCCGCTGCGCGCCGGTTTTTACACCGACCCCTCCCATGTCGTTTACACCACGGTCGAAAACGAAGCGCTGAAACGGCTTTTCCCCCGCGGCAGTGACCAGGTTCACGGAACATGCGGCTTCGGGTTTGTCCTTCAGAACAAAATTCAGATCGACACTGCGGTGAATTTTTCCCGTAACGTTTCCGAGTTCCTCCTTTCAGCGGTTTTCCGTTTTTAGGGCAGAAGGAATGTCTCGATTAATTCATAAAGTCTCGTTTCAGCTCGCTCCGGTCGTCGTTTTCAGCCTGGTCCTGGCGGTTCCGGGCCTCAAGGGCCAGGACTCCTGGTACTCTCGCTATGAACTTGCCCTGGAGAGGATCAACGTCGGGCGCTGGGAGGAAGCTGTCGGGCACCTGGAGCAGGCCCTCCAGCTCAAACCCGCCCCTGAGCTGAACGCCAGGACGTACGGTGTCTGGCGCAGGGACTACCTCCCCTACTATCACCTGGGGCTTGCCCATTACAACCTGGGCCATGATGAAAAAGCGCTTGAATATTTCAAGCTATCCCTGGAGGGGGGAGCAATCCTGAAAAGCCCTGAGCAGCTCGAACTGCTCAGGAGTTACCAAAGCACCATCGCGGAAAAGGAAGGTAAAACCGAGGAGGAGCTGAGCCTTGATCTGATGATAACCGCCGAGCTGGAAAAGGGGATCGAGCTCGAACAACAGGGCAACCTTCAGGAGGCACTGGTCAAGTTCGAAAGTGTGCTCACTCTCGATCCGGCAAACGAGGCGGCGGGCGAACACCTGGCAGGAATAAAATTTGAGATAAAACGCCGGGAAGACCTGGCCGGGAGAAATACGGAAATCAAAAACAGGCTGTCCCGGGGCAAATCGCTTCTCGAACAAAAAAACTATATCGACGCTCTGACCAGCTTCCAGCAAGCACTCTTCCTCGACCCGCATCACAAGGAAGCTTTAGAACTTCGCGACCGGGTAAACCAGCTCCTGGAGCAGATCGAGAGGGAGAAGAGAGAAAAGCAGCAGAAAATCGACAAGCTGCTGGAAAAAGGGACCAAGCTTCTGCGCATGGGCCTGCTGGAAGAAGCCAGAGAGCAATTTGAACTGGTTCTCGAGCTTGACCCGGAAAACAGTACTGCCCTGAGGCAGGAGCAAAGGACAGCCCGGCTGATAGAAGAACAGAACCGTGGTGACCTTCAGTCCCATCTGCTGGCGGAGGCTTCAAGGCTGCTCGGGCACGATTCACTGATTACAGCCAGAGACAATCTGCTGACGGCCAGGACGCTGGGAGAGAGTCCCACGGGCGACAGTCTCTTTGCCCTGGTTCAGGATCGCCTCAGCGAGAGCGAGCAGTTGAGGCGGCAGAGGGAACTGCCGCAACTGGCAATCAACCTCCCTGAAGATTCTCTGCTGCAGTATCGCAGGCCTCTGGCAGTGTTGTCCGGCACAGCGGTCGATGAGGACGGAATCGTGCGGATCTCGATGTCCCTTAACGGGCAGGACCGCGATATTTTCTCCACCGACCCCGGTGTCCCGCCTCCCGTACGCCAGTCTTTCGAACAAAGGCTCGAACTCTCCGGAGGGCTGAACCGGATCAGCCTGTTTGTCTACGACGGCGATCAGAAAATAGCCACTGCCCAGCGGGAGATAATGTATCTGCCTCCTTTCTGGCGCCAGCCGGTTTTTATCTCCCTGTTTCTGTTACTGATCATTTTCAGCGGGGGCGGCTATGTCTATTACAAGCGCACGGCGTTGCATATAATGCTCAACCGTTTCCGCCGCAGGCCGTTCGAACTGATCTCACCGAATCCTTTCATTGTCGGCAACCCGATCCGCACCCGGGAAATGTTTTTCGGCCGGGAGGACGATTTCCGCTTTGTCAAGAACAAGGTGGACAATGAAAAATACGGCTCGCTGATCGTGATGTTCGGCGAGCGGCGCGCAGGCAAGACCAGCGTGCTCTACCAGATCCTCGGCGGAAGGCTCGGGCCGAATTACATCCCTGCGTTTATCGACATGCAGGCCATGGCGATCAACGACGACAGCGAGTTTCTGGGCCGCATGGCTGAAATCACCCTGGAGGCCTTAAAACCCCGGGAACTGGATTTCGACTGCTCCGCTTTCGAGCTCGGGGAAAAAAATCCCTACCCCCTGTTCGAAAAATTTATCGACAATGTGCTCGCCGCCACCGGCGAGGACAAGGTGCTCCTGTTGATCGACGAATACGAGTTGATCGAGAACAAAGTAGTGGAAGGCAAAATAAGCAAGGATATCTTTCTTTTTCTCAGCGGGCTTGTGGAGCACAAGGAAGGGCTGTTCCTGGTGTTTGCCGGCAACCATCGCCTTCAGGACCGGGACAAGAGGTACTGGGAACCGCTCCTTCAGCGCTGCGATTACCGTAATATCAGCCATCTTACTACCAACGACACCCGCAGGCTGATTCAGGAGCCGGTACGCGGCAAGGTTTTTTACCTGGGAACCGCTACCCGCAGTATAATGCGCCTCACGGCAGGCCAGCCTTTCTATACTCAGTTGATCTGCAGAAATATTGTCGAGATGCTGAACGAGCAAAAGCGCAACTATTTCTACGAGGAGGATATCTCGCTCGTGGTCAGGGAAATAATAGACAACCCGCCCCCGCAGATGATCTATTTCTGGGCGGGCCTGGAGCCCGGGGAAAAAGCGGCCCTTTCAGCCATTGCGGAAATCTCGAAGAACCCGAACCAAAACGCGGGGCTGGACGATCTCGCAGACGCGCTGAAAAATTTTCCCATCCCACTGTCCATGGACGAGCTGAAAAAGGTCGGGGAAAAGATGCTCAACCGCGAGATTCTGGAACAGGACACGGACGAGTCCTTTCGTTTCAGAATGGACCTGTTCCGCATCTGGATCAGAGAGGAACACAATCTGTATAAAGTAAGCCGGGAGATCAAACAGCAGGTCAGTGCCTGAACCCTTTGAGGAGGAAAAACAATGAAATTTCAGTCAGTTTTATGCGCAGCCGCTATTTTTTTCCTGTTCAGTTTCAGCTCTTTAACCGCTCAGCGAGCCCTCAACATCCTGGTATATGCCGAGGGCTACCGCTACGGGAAAGCCGCTTTCGAACTGGCAGAGATGCTCGAGGCCGGTCCGGATGACAATGTCACGGCTGAATTCGTAAACACCGAGCACGCGCTCAAACCAGCTACCCTGGCCCAGTACGATGTTCTCGTGCTTTTCAACCACAACGATATCAGCGCCGTGCACGAGAAAAATATCACAAGTTTTGTCTCCGGGGGTAAGGGGCTGGTGGCCCTTCACCACGTGATAAACAAAGCGAACAACAACCCCGAGCTGAACAGACTGATCGGGGGATATTATTCAGTCGAGGATGGGATGATCGCTCATCGCGACTACAATATCGTGCGTATCCCCGGAGTGGAGCATCCGATCCTTGACGGGATTCCCGACAAATTCATGATCAAGAACGACCAGGATTTCAAAATCCAGTTCTATCCAGGCCAGAGTGTGCACCGCCTGCTGACAAATGATCTGAAAGAGAACGGCCCCCAGGACGACAGCGGCTGGACCAGAACCGAGGGCGCCGGCAGGGTGGTATTCCTCAGTCCCGGCGATGCCGTCGAGGAACGGCCCTTTATTGTCACCGAGGTTCTCCCGGTGCTGATCACCAATGCCGTGCACTGGGCGGCAGGCTTCTGAGCGGAAGGTATTTCAACTAACAGGGAAAGTCTATCCGATGATCTGTCCTCACTGCCGAGCGGAAAATCCGAACAGTAACTGGTACTGCCTGAATTGCGGTAAGAACCTCAGGGACCCGGTGAAATCAGGTACTCGAGCCGCTCCCGGCACGGTTCGGGGCAAAGAGAAAGCTCCCGGCGCTGCAAGGCCGGATACCGGGCGCAAAGAGGAAACGATGTTTGCCGGCCGTTACCGTGATCTGGTGCAGATCGGCGACGGGGCGATGGCCTCCGTGTTCCGCGCCCGGGACACAGCGCTCGATCAGACTGTCGCCCTGAAAGTGCTCCACAGCGACCTTGCTGCAAACGAGCAGTACATTGCCCGTTTCAAGCGGGAAATCGCCCTGGCGCGGACTATCACCCACCCGAATGTCTATCGAATCTACGATATCGGCCAGGCAGGCGGCGTGCATTTTATCAGCATGGAATATATCGACGGCAGAGAGCTTAAGAGTATCCTGCAGAAAAAACCGGTCGGATTAGCAGAAGGAATCAGGATAGTGCGGCAAATCTGCCTCGCGCTGGCCCAGGCTCATGGTGAAGGAGTGATCCATCGCGACCTGAAACCGCAGAATATCATGATCGAGAAAGGAACCAAACGCTGCGTGGTGATGGATTTCGGGATCGCCATCGGCGAGAGATCCAGCGCAATCACCCAGACAGGGGCTTTCGTGGGTACGCCTGAGTATATTTCGCCGGAACAGGCCAATGGTCTCGAGATTGACCAGACAACCGATATTTATTCGCTCGGCATTATCATGTACGAGATGTTTACCGGCAAACTTCCTTTCGGGCCCGGCAAGCCGCTTGCTGTGGCGCTCAAGCATATCAAAGAGACTCCGCTGCCGCCCCGCAAATTGAAACCCAGGCTGCTCCGTGAGCTGGAGGCGATAATCCTCAAGGCCATGGCCAAGGAAAAGGAACATCGCTACACTGATGCGCTCTCCCTGCTTGCAGAGCTGGACGAACTGCTGGCTGAGAAAGATAAATCATCCCGGGAAAGCCCATCCAGGGGGTTCAAGGCGCCGGAACCGGTGCGCACCGGCCAGAATCCTTACCTGAACCGTAATATGATCCGCGACGTGCGCCTTTTCTTCGGACGGAAAAAAGAGATCGCCACGATCTATTCAAGGCTCGGAGCGGCCCGGCCCCAGTCGGTCTCGATCGTGGGGGAAAGACGGATCGGTAAAAGCAGCCTGCTTTATCATATCAACGACCAGGAGAGGCGGCGGGCCTACCTGAAAGACGGCACCAGCTACATCTTCATTTTCATGGACTTCCAGGAAAAGCGCCGGGTCTCGGTCCAGGAGTTCTTCGGCTCCATATTCGCAGCCCTGAAAGCAGAGGCCGGGGACAAGATAGGCCCTCTGCACAAGCCGGGCTATGACGGTTTCAAGGAAGTCTGCGAAAAACTCGACCGCAAGGGAATGAAACTTGTGCTCCTTTTCGATGAATTCGAGTCGATCACCAAAAACAAGAATTTCGAGCCGGAGTTTTTCGCTTTCCTGCGCTCGCTCGCCAACAACTACAACGTGGCATACGTCACCAGTTCGGTTAAAAACCTCCAGGAGCTCTGCTACAACCGCGAAATCAGCGACTCTCCCTTTTTCAATATCTTCTCCAACCTCAATCTTACGGCATTCTCGGAAAACGAGGCGCGGCAGTTTGTCAGCGAACCCAGTAAAAATGCCGGCCATCCGCTCGAGGAACATTTCGACATCGTGGTCGAGCTTGCCGGGTTTTTCCCGTTCTACATGGCAATTGCCTGCTCGATACTTTTCGATTTCGATCTGGAGCAGGCCGACCCGAGAAAAACCGTGCTGGAAAATGTCGAGGAACTGTTCCTGGACGAGGCCGGGATGCATTTTCAGTTTATCCTGAGCAGCCTGAGCGGCGAAGAGATCAAAACCTGCATGAAAATCGTGGACAGGCAATCCCTGGGCGATATCGATAAATACATCGTGAAAGACCTCTTCAAAAGGGGATACCTGATAAAAAACGATCCGGAGGATGGAGTCAGGCTGTTTTCCAGGACATTCTCCAGGCTGCTGGTGGAGAAGATCATTAAAGAAAAGAAATCCTGACCAGATGGCGTTGCCACACCCGCATTCTTTTACCCTCCATTCACTTACAATAGTGTCAGGCCTTTGATTCCACCGCTGCTCCTTTTGGGGGTCAGCCGGATACCGGGATTTTTTCTCTCCTTTCGCAGAGTGGCGTGCAGCGAAGGTCCGGGACCGGATTTTTTTTATTGAAAAAAAGTTGAATTGCATGTTATCATTAAACTCAAAGAACCATAACCTGTTTAAAACAATGAAGTTTTTGCTTGTGCCGGGGCCTGATAAATGGCTGAGTTAATGAATAACCTGAGCTCTACTTTCATCTCAATTATCGATATCTTCCTCGTCGCAACTTTAATATATTACCTGCTTTACCTGCTCAAAGGAACCCGCAGCGCCAGGATCGCTTTCGGCATCGTGATGCTGATCCTGCTGTATTTCATCGCAGACCGCTTTCAACTTCAGACCATGGCCTGGCTGCTGCAGAATTTCCTGACTTACATCGTTATCGCGATCATCGTCATTTTTCAGGCGGATATCCGCAAGGCCCTGGCCACTTTCGGCCGCAATCCTTTCCTGGACTTTTTCCGGATCGGTGAAAAAGGCGCCGGCTACCTGGTGGAGCTTCAACGGGCCGTGAACTTTCTCGCCCAGCGGAACATCGGCGCACTGATCGTTATCGAGCGCGAGCTCGAGCTGAAAAACCTTATCGAAACCGGCATTCAGATCGACGCGCAGATAAAAAGCGACCTGTTGGTCAGTATATTCAACACCCGCAGCCCCCTTCACGACGGGGCGGTGATTCTCTCCGGCGGCCGTATTGCGAGCGCCGGGGCGATCCTGCCGTTGAGCGACCGCGCGGATATCAGCAAGGAGTACGGCACCCGCCACCGGGCTGCGCTGGGGCTGAGCGAGGAAACCGACGCGGTGATTATCGTGGTCAGCGAGGAGCAGGGCTCAGTCTCTCTCGCTTTCGACGGCAAGCTGGTGAAATTCGATACACCGCTCGAACTGGAAAAAAGGCTGAAACAGTTATTTAATGTCTGAAGTATCAGGAGCGTATTCCCGGTGAAAATCAACCTTCTGAGAAACCTGCCGCTGAAGCTGATATCCCTGTTGATCGCCATTTTTCTCTGGTTAATGGTCACGGGCAAGGACTACCGCTACGGCGATTTCATCATTCCGATCGAGCTGAAGGGCGTTCCGGAAAACATGATTCTCACCAGGGCCGTGTCAGAGGACCAGGAGATAAAAAACGCCACAGTGCGGGTCAGAGCCACCGAGACCGTGCTCAGGAGCCTGGACGAGCGCTCGATGTACCTTCAGCTGGATGTATCCGATCTCGGAGTGGGACATCACCCTGTGCAGCTCAGCGGCGAAATGGTCATGGGAAAGCCGCCGGGTGCTGAAATCACGGAGATCACACCCAGGGTCCTCGAACTGGACATAGAGGATTTGCTGATCAAGCCTGTTGTAGTGGTCAATCCGGAAATCCTCGGCAAGCCCGCGGACAATTTCGATATCTGGCAGATCAAGTGCGATCCGCCGAGCGTAAGGGTGCAGGGACCGAAAAGCGTGGTGGAAAAAATAGAAAAGATCTCCACTCCCCAGATCAACGTGGACGGGATGACCCAGTCCACGATCGAGCGCTCCCTGCTGCTCGTGCCGCCTGATCCCATGGTTTCCATCTTCCCGGAGGTGGTCAGCCTGAGAATCCGGATCGGCGAGAAATTAATCAGCAGGAATTTCAGAAATGTTCCGGTCGAGATAGTCGGCGCAGCTTACCTGCTCAGGATAAATCCCAAGTCGCTTTCTGTAACCGTGGCGGGGCCGATCTCCCAGATCGAAAATCTCTCAAGAAAAAACGTGCGGGCTTTTATCAAGCTCGCCGGCAATGAAAAGCGGCAGGAGGATATCAGGATCGATCCGCTCTTCGCCTGCACTCCCGCCGATTCGTTCCCCGATGTGCGGCTGGAGAGGTTCTCCCAGAGCTACGTGGATGTTTTCATTACAGACAACCGAATCAACCAGTAAGCATAAAGGATCGATTTCTCACTCAACCTGAAAGCTTCAAGCTCTCTGCAATGCGGCTCCGGACAACCACACTCATTCTTATCCTGCTCGCCCTCGCCTACTCGGTCCTGCTGTTTTTTGTCGCCACCTACCTTCAGATATTTACCAAAAAAGCCGCAGCAGCACTGACCTGGGTCGTCTACGCCCGGATCGTCAAAGCACTGGTCGTCTATATTGCGACAGTATTCATATTCGTAGTCTATATAAAATTCAGCTTCCTGCGCAGGAAACTGCTGTTCCTGGCCACGCTGGCTGTTTTCTCCGCAGCCACTGTTTTCTTTATTTCAAGGCTCGGTGACAGTGTGAACGAGTACGTGCACTACCCGCAGTACGCCACCCTGGTGGTTCTCTGGTACGCCGCCCTCAGGAGCCGCACATTACACGGAGGCGCCCTGCCGCGCTTCTTCCACAGCAGGGTGCTCGCGGGCAACAAGCCGCTGGCAGCCGCCCTCGTGATTTCCCTGATACTGGGAACCATGGAAGAGGGCTTCCAGCACTTCCTTCCCAACCGGGTATTCGATTTCCAGGATATTTTGCTGAACTTCATGGGGGTCTGGCTCGGGGGGCTGATTATCTGGCTATTCGAGAGCAACGGACCGAAAGATGCGCTGCAAGCTTACCCGCCTGGCTAAATGAAATAACCGGCAAACTTTTTCAGGAATTTCCAGGAAGCAAGTGACTCGAATTATCTTCACAATTCTCACTCAATCAGCTCAATTTCGTACCGGTGTGCCCACCAAATACTAGTCATACCCTGTAATCTAGTCTCTAATATAAATAATATCCCTGTTTTTTCATCAGCCCACACAAAGACAAAACAATTATCATAATAAATTCCTGAACGCCGGTAAAAATATCTTTTTATTATCGAAACTCCCGATTCTATCAGACTCTTTATATTTTCCGGCTCATACCCACATCTACTTCCCTGTTTTTCCTCATACACAACGACATCATTCAATGGATACTTGTCCGGAATCCCGAAAAGCTCGAGATTAATAAAACTTCTCCATATATAAGGAGAAGTATAAAAAAATGTCTTTGTTCCCTGGTCGAGCTTTTCGAAAGAGGGAGCATTATTCACGTACCAGAGAGTGCTGTCCTGGTATAAGATATCGTATTCCTGAACTATCGTCCGACTGTGATCGATTTCTGAATCTTCTATTTCGGCCAGGTCGCCTTCGTAGCCCTCTACAGGGAAAAGCACGGTTTTTTCAATTTTGTAAAAAACCACTTCCTCTTTCTTGATAGTTCTGATAACCTTAAGCCGCAGCAG
>Ga0272442_10001878_pt1 | contig 31185 bp, 23 predicted proteins | sample SSMForm2O_FD_200262 | JGI IMG/M metagenome (GOLD analysis project Ga0272442, IMG submission 200262) | Marine sediment archaeal communities from Little Sippewissett salt marsh, Falmouth, MA, United States - SSM-Form-2O | ecosystem: Environmental > Aquatic > Marine > Wetlands > Sediment ... | reverse complement strand
CGCTTGATTTTATCCACCTCCGGCACGCGCACCCTCACCTTCAGGCCTTTCTTGAAATTCCGGTCGGCGACTTTTACCTCAGGCCGGATTACGGTTGCCACGATGTCCCCGGGATCCCAGGGGCTGTCAGGATGGATGCGCCAGATATTTCCGCGGCAGCCATCGGGCAGTGTAAGCGGGTCAGGGTCGAAAACCCAGGTGCGGTTGCGCAGCGCAAGCAGAAGAGTATAATAGCTCTGAGACATGCCGGGATTAGCGGTCACCTGGCCGCGGCCGATCTGGCCGCCCCACTCCAGCGTGTATTTCAGCGTGTATTCCGCATACTCGGCGTCCTCTCCTGCGCGGTATTCGTTGGCGTGAAGGTGGCGGTCCAGGCACATATAGGCGAATATCGCAAAAATCTCCGCGCCGCTGGCCTCGCTGAGCATCGAATCTGCGCCTTTCAGCGTTTCCACGGTACGGGCCTTGTTGATCATCACCAGGCGTCCCGCGCCGTGCCATTTGCGCGCAATGGCCTCGATCATCCTTTGCTGGCTGAAATTCACGTTGGCCGCCAGCTTGTGGCCGAACATGGTGATCCCGTCATCGTGGGCGAAATCGATCCCGCCGTAAGCCCAGTTGTCCAGGGCGATCCCCATGATCCGCGGGTAGATTTCCATCATCAGGTCCATCTGCCTGAGCTGGTGGCTGCCGAACAGGCTTTGCGGGTGGAAAAACATCACCGGCTGGTCGTGATAGCACTTGGTGATCGAGCCGTCCCCGTTACGGGTAATGTCCGCATAGAAACCGCGCTGGGCCACGGTGATCGTGTCGCAGTGCATGTTGAAACCATAGAGAAACACTGCCTGGCCGTTGTCAGTGAACATGTCGATTGCTTTCCTGTTCTTGCGCACGGTGTTATCAGGGTATTCTTTGGCGTAAGGCTCGCAGAAAAAGACAAAATCAGGGTCGGATACAGCCTCCGGCGGGATGAACTCGCCGTGCCGGTGAAAGTGGGTATGAAGCCAGGCGGAGGCTGCACCGAAACGCTTGTAGAGCGCGAGCTGTTCAGCAGTGACATGCACGTCGCCGCCGAGCCGGGAGCCCCACAGGGCGCGCATCCGTGGATTTATGCTGAAATACTCCGGGTAGGCCGCAGCGAGCCTGCCGAGAGCAGGCCGCCAGTGGGGGGCATGGCTGATCAGCCGCACCTCGAAAGGCAGAGGGCGGTCAGCCGCCAGACCCACGAAAAGCTCAGTGAAGCGCACCACCTTGATCTGCTCCGGCACCAGCGGCGCAGGCTCGGATGCATATTCCAGCCAGGCGCCTGCCGAGGGAGCCCCGAGCTTGATATCCGCGTATAGTCCCTCCGGATTTTCCGGCTCGGGACCCATGTTCAACTGGACTTTGGGCATCTCGAGCGGCATCAGCACAGAAAGCCCGGCTTTCTGTGGTGCATAAAGCGTGTACATCGGAATCCCGGTGCGGGGAAGCCCGGGTTCCTGGATACCGTAACAGTAGCGCACGGGTTTTTCCGTGATCAGCGATGGCGCCGGGTGCGAGGGCGCCCAGCCGTAAAGGCCGGGTTTGGCAGGCATCACGAAACTGACCCTGGCATTTCTCTGGCGAGGCCATCGCAGGTTGGCAAGCTGGTTCAGCACTGTCTGGGTGTACAGGTGAAAGCCGCTTGCATCCGACACGAGCCTGACCCGTATCGAGAAAGGCGCTCCGGCGAACTGCTTGGTGAATTCCACTTTCTGCATGCTGCCTTCACCGAATCCGGCGGCAAGGAAATCAGTGACCGTGCAGGGCGTGTCCCTGTCGCTGTAGCGCACTTTTTCCAGCTCGTCGTAAACCTCGAACCCGCCGCTGCCCAGGCTTCGTTCGAAGAAAGCGAAGTCCTGAGCGCCCCCCTGATCCACTGCTCTATGTTCCAGGGTGAGCATCCTGCCGGTGTCCCTGTCCCACAGACTCCACAGGCCGCCCCCGGCGAGCTCGAATGTTTCTGCGCGCAACAGCGAACTGAAGGCGGTGAGAAAGATCAGAACGGCTGTAATGACGTGCTCCGAATGGATGATTCTTCTCATAACTTACTCCAGGGATTCCAGGTGAAAGATAAGATTGAAGATCGGCAAGTACCGGAGAAATATTCACCCGCAGCCTGACTTGTCAAGATATTAAGTGATGGTTATTCTATAAGCCGGAAGGTTTTTCTCTGCTTTTGCCTTTCCGAATCCCGGAGCTGAAAAAATTTCAGGAGGTTATTTCCATGAAAGAGACTGTTGCAGGCCTTTTGATCGTGCTGGCAGCCTGCGGGGCGGCTTTCGCGCAGGCCTTTACTGTAAAGCTCGGAGACAAATCCTACCGCTGCGAGGAGGTTTTTTTCGACTCTTTCGATCAGGGGCCGGGCCATTGGCTTGCCGAGGGTGATGCCACGATTGGCGTGAACCAGGGCTGGCTGGACGTGGACGCCACATCCGGCAAGGTGGGTGCAGTTACGATCTGGTGTAAGAGTGAATTCAGCGGGCCGCAGCTTGTGGAGTACGACGTGCGCCTGATGGCCAACACTATCCAAAGCAATGTGAACATGTTCCTGCTGGCCTCGATGCCGCAAGGCCCGGGCCTTCTGCAAACCAGCGACACGCGCAACGGCGGCTACTCTCAGTATCATGTTTTCCCGAACTACCTGATCACTGTGCTGAACAACACCCATCCTGATAAAAAACGCTGGATGCTGAGACTGCGGATGCGGCTGGACCCCGGATTCAGGCTGGTGGAGGAGCGCTGGTTCGAGCCGCTGGTGTTCGGCCGGGTGTACCACATCTCCTACCTGATCCGTCCGCCTGAAGTGGCGGTGTACCTGGACGGCAGAAAGCTGGGGGAGGCGGCTTACGAAGAAACCCTCACGCGCGGCTATCACGGCCTGCGTATCTGGCACACTCACTCGATCTACGACAATTTCCGGGTGAGCAGGCTGGTGGAGTGAAAATTGTGCTGTTATGAGAAAAAAAAGAGCGCCGTTCTGCGCTCTTTTACAGCAATTATGATAGACCGGATAGTATAGCTCAATAGCTCTGAAAAACCTCGAACGCCTCCTGCTCCTCGTCGCTGTCCGGAGCCACGGGGCGGATTGCCCGCCGTTTCACCGTAGCGTCGAATCCCTGCTCCACTGCGTCCTCGAACGTGGCCCGCACGCAGTACTCGGTGGCAATCCCGCAGATCGCCACAGATTGCACGTCCAGATTATCGAGAAGCTGTGCCAGGCCTGTATCCTGGAAAGCGCTGTATGCGTCCTTGTCCGGGGAGGTGGCCTTGGAGACCACCAGACAGCAGGGTGGCATTTTTAGGCCCGGGTGGAATTCGGCCCCCCTGGTTCCGGCCACGCAGTGAGCCGGCCACTGGCCTCCGTGCTTTTTGAAAGAGCAGTGGTCCACCGGGTGCCAGTCGCGGGTGAAAATCACCAGCTTGTTCTCTTTGGTGTACTTAGAGATCAGGCTGTTGATATCCTCGATCAGGCTTTCTGTATCGTGGGCCGCCAGAGCGCCGCCCTCGCAGAAATCGTTCTGCACGTCCACAACCACTAATGCATCCTGCATTTTTTTCTCCTGAAAGTGACTTTTACACTTGCCTTCAGCAGGCTGGTTCTAATAACGGAAAAACCTGCCCCGGAGTTACTGTAAAAGGCAGTGCTGCTATTTGAGCAGCCGGGAAAGCTCCTGCTCGGAATATTTTTTATAAGGAAATGTTACACTCGTTTTGTGATAAAGTTCGTCAGGGCACAGTTTCTCAGCGTAAGACATCATAGTGAAAGCGTCTTTTTGAGTCAATGCCTTACCAGCCGGCCCTTTGGCGGCAAAATAATGCAGGGCCTTTTCGGCAGAGCGGGCCAGGAGGTTTTCAAAGGATACGAATTCACCCGAAGGCGCGAGGCATTCGCGCTGCCTGGCGCTTTTATCACTCACATGTTTCAGATAGATCAACAAATGGCAGGGCAGGCCGCCCAGCTTCACGCCCCAGTTATCGGGATTGTAATCCCAGGTGCCCTCGGCGCTCTGGGTATCGGCTATCCATTCCACAGTGCCGGAAAGCCTCCGGAAAACTTTTTGCCGGCGTATGCTGCCTGGCTCTAAATACGGCAGGCTCGATACATAGGCCTCGAGGATATAAAAGATAGTTGTCGGCGCGCCCTGCTCGAACTCATACAGGATCGCGCCGTTGTACGGGAACTCCAGCAGCCAGTCCACCGCGTCCAAGGCCGCCTTTTTATAGCTTTCATCTGCGGTGATACCGTACAACTGGAATGCGAAAGCGCTGAATAGCGCGGTGGAGCACCACCACGCTTTGTCGCTCTTTTTCCAGAGCCCGTCCGTAATGCCGCCGGATTCCCGGACGTAATTTTCTATCACCAGCCCGGCGAAAGAGCGGGCGGATTCCAGGTAGCGCTCCCGCTCTGTTGGATCGGTGCAGCGCAAAGCGGTAGCCAGCACTCCCATGGCGATCGAGCCGCAGTCCGCCACAAACCACTGGCCGGTGGATTCTCCCGGTTTCCGGTGATAGTTCATGTAGTATGCGCCTTGCGGGGTCATACCGCTCTGGTGGCGAAGCATCCTGTCCGACCAGGCCCGGCAGGCGGTGAAATATCGCTCCCTGCCGGTGAGATCGTAAGCCACGGCCAGCGCCCTTACTGCGTAAGAATCCACAAAGAACTGGGGATAATCGCGAAAGGGGTTTTTCTTTATGGGGGCCCTGTCGGGGGACGGTTCCAGCCGGAGCGCTTGGGCTGCTACATCGGCAAGGCGGAGAAAATGATCGAGAACTTCGAGCTCGAGCTGATTCAGTGAACTTTTTTCGTTTTTCTTTATTTCAAGTCCAGGGTCGTGCTGCTGAGCGCATGCTGTAGCTGCCAGAATCAATATCATCAAAGGAAAGATTCCTGTTTTAGCGAGCTTTGCAATAATAGCTGTTTTCATTCACACTCCGAGCTGTAAAATCCTGAATTCATGACAGAAAATGAAAAGGTTAATATTTTATTACACGGGCATTCTGAGGATTATCCACAGCAAGCAGGCCTGAAAATTTCCTGGGAAGCCTGACTGACGATTCAGGCTCAATCAATAATATATCGTATATGCCTTTGTGGTAAACAGGCAGCGGCTCCCCCGGTGTTTTCAGCGGATAGCAGTAAATCAGCTCGTTGATGACCTGGTCGAAAACAGCGGCGCAGATTTTTTTACCGGCTGGGTACTCGACCCTTGCGATGTAGGAGGAGGCCTCCCGCCCGTCCATCCTTGCCTGGGAGAAGGTAGCCGGCCAGCCCAGGAACTGTCCTTTGCCTTCCGGGTTGGGCATCACGTCATAAGGCCAGCATTCGATCCGGTAAGTTCTTTTTCCCGTATCGATACGCACGATACCGACCCCGTCACCCTGGCAGAGCCGGAGAGAATCCACATTGACCCCCGGGCGCGAGTTCCAGCGCCTGAGGGTTTGGTTCCGGTCGCCCATGAATTTGACATCCGTGGGATTGGCTGCTGCGAGAAGGCGGAAACGGTTGCCGAAACCATCCTCGAAATCCCCGGTATAGCCTTGAGGGTCGGCCACGGGGCCGGTGCCTGAATTAAGGGGATAGAACCAGCGCCAGAAAATGTTGCCGATTGCCGGCACGCAGAACTGCACCGGGCCGTCGGAGAAGGTTTCCAGGCCCAGGCGTATCAACGTTCCCAGGTGCTGGTCTCCGCCGATAATCAGGGCGCGCGCCTTGCGAAATTCGCTCACTGCCCGGTCTCGTCCCGCCCTGGGCCAGCCGCCCGTGTCGTAATCTTTCGTGATATTGCCATCTTTATCAGTGTGCGCGGAGGCATAGATAGTCTGGCTGAGCACGACTTTCATCGTAGAGTTGCGCCAGTCCGTGGCCCAGCGCTGGATGAAATCGAGCTGGCGCGCCCCGAGCAGAACGGCCAGGCTGTCCTGCTCGGTGCGGGCGGACTTGAACTTGCGGTCTTCGATCACGGCGAAACTCACCCCGCCGTAGGAAAAACCGGTGTAGTAAACACTGATACCGTTCAGGACCGGCGCGGGATCGTAAGGGTCGGGGTTGTGACCGCATTGGGTGCGCTGAACGAGCTCCACGAACAGCGGATCCATCATGTAGCCGCCGGATCTGTTGCTTCCGGTCATATTAAGCTTTCCACCCCAGCCCCAGACATTACCCTGGTAGATATCGTGGTCATCCACCTGGCAGATAGCCGGGCGGTGGCGGGTAAGCTCTCCGAAAGCCCAGTGCCAGAGATACCATTTGTAAAGGTAATCAAGGACCGGGAAACGGTCTGTGCGGTCAGGCTCGGTGGGTTTGCCTTCATAGACCTGATCCCCTGTAAAACAGAGCAGGTCGACTTTGCCTGCAGAGAGATTGTTTACTGTTTCGGCAAAGGGAAACCAGATATTGGCCGGAGTCCAGCGCCCCACAATCGGCCCTTTGTCTTCCGGCGCCGGCCCCGAGTCGGCGGTGCGTCCGATCAGCCCCATACCGGTGAAAGCGGCAAGGGAGAACACGCTCCCCGGTTCCGGTTCAGCGGCAATCGTACCCTGGTAATAGTATTTTTTGCCATCCTGGCCGAGATATACGACCCGGAAAGGCTTCTCCGTCTTGCTGCTCCAGGTTTCCACCCGGAAACGGGCGATATAGTCCGGCACGGTGATCCGCGCACTGTCAGCTGACTGCCAGGCCTGAGAGCCGGGTTGTTCACCTTGATATACGACCCGGAAAGGCTTCTCCGTCTTGCTGCTCCAGGTTTCCACCCGGAAACGGGCGATATAGTCCGGCACGGTGATCCGCGCACTGTCAGCCGACTGCCAGGCCTGAGAGCCGGGTTGTTCACCTCTGATTTCAAGATAAGCCTTGAGAGGGGCGGGGGTGCGCTGGCCGGGTTCACCCTGGTAAGCCACAGGGGCGAACTGGGCGGTCATCTTGAGCACGCCGCCGGCTATTGAATAGAGAGTGCCCACGCAGGGGCCGAAAGACCGTTGGGGATGCAGCCGCAGCTTTTCGCCCCAGGCGCGGAATTCGCGAAGGCGGATAGAGGGCCGGCTCACCCTTTCGAGCGGGCTGAAAGAGAGGGCGAATGAACCGAGCAGTTCGCTTTCGGAGCGGTTGTCCAGAGAAAGCGCTGCCAGGCTTTCCCCGGTGGCGGCCTCAATGAGCGAGAGACGCAGATTGTAGCTGTTTTTCCCGGCGGCCGGGAGAGCTGTGAAGTTGAGCAGATACTCCTTGCCGCTGCTGAAATCGATTCGTTTTTCAGCGTCCGAGCCGGCGAGTTCCGCGTACTCCCGGACGGAATATTCGTTGCTGTTGGTCCGGAAAGTCAGCCTGCTCTGCGGCCCGAGTTCGAGAAATGCCAGGATACCGCCGCCTTTACCTGAACTGGAATGCACGAGTGCGGCGGCTTTATAATCCAGCAGACCGGCTCCAGCCCCCACGAGAAAACCGACCCGGCAGGCAGAGGGCACCGGAAGCTCTGAGGATATTCTGACAGAGAGGGAGAAGGCGGCCGGTTTGCCGGTAACCTCGCGGGTAATTGCGTGAACAGTGCGCACCGGGAAGCGCGGGTCGCCGTTGACAGGTCTCAGGAAGCCATCCCGCACTTCCCAGTCCGCGAGCCGGTTGGCCCAGAGGTTGGGGCCTACCCAGGGTCTGAATCGCACTGCGTCCCAGTTCTCGATCAGGCTGATACTGTCAGCCCGGCTGACTTGCTGAGCTGGAAGCCGGCAAGGGCAGACCAGCAGCACAGACAGCACCTCGAGCAGGGCTGAAAAGAGGGCAAACTCCAATTTCCGGCAGGAATTTCCCATAATGCCCCAAGATAGTTTTTTTCAGTCTGGTTACGGTCTTCTTACTTGCCGAACTTGTCCGGGTCAAAGGCATGGTGCGTACCCGGAGGAAACGGCCGCGGGTGGCGAAAACTGTGTGTTTCCGGGTCTATATCGAGGATGCGGGCAATGGTAAGTCCCCACATCTTCTCTCTCAAAGATTCCGGTATGTTGTTCGCATCCAGGAATTTCTGGAAGCGCTCGATATTGCCGATCAGGCCCTGGGGTCTTTCATCCGTGCCGAAAACGATATGCTCGAAAGCATCCGGACCGCCTTTGAGTGTATGCGCGGTAGCCTCGCCCTCTCCGGCTTGCCACCAGAGGATTTTCGAGAAGCGCTGAAGGTCGTTGAGCTTGATAAGCTTATGCAGGGTGGAGCCGGTGATATCAAAAAACACGTTCGGACTCCAGCGGCAGACCTCGGCAGCTTCATCGTACCAGGGGTTGCCGAAATGAGCGCCCTGGATCACGGCGCGGGGAAACATCCTGGTGATCAGGTCGAGATAACCGGGGCGCATGCGCATGGATGAACCCAGCGAGGGCCTGTGGCCGATCCCCCGGCTGGAAATCCCGGTGTGGAACAACATCACCAGGCCCAGATGCTCGCACATGCGGTAAAGCTGATGATATTTCTGGTCGTCCCAGTTTTTCTCCGGACTGTGGAATTTCATGCCTACGAATCCGGCCTCATGAAATTTTTCAATCTCACGGATCGCGTTCGGATCATCAGGCTGTACGCGGCCGTAAGGGATAAAAACATCCGGGTAATCTTCGGCTGCTTTCTTGATCAGTTCGAAATCTTCCATGAAAGTGAGCACACAGGCCATGGCGTTGTGTTCGCGGTAGATTTTTACCATGTCCTGCACCCATTGCTGATTGTGGCCCGCATGGATGTGGGAGTCGATAATAAATCTCTTGGCAGCCATGACCGGCGAGTTAACAATCAGGGCAAAAAGAGCGAACAGGGTCAGCAGGCGGACTTTCATAGTACCTCCGGAGAAATGTTAGAATGGCAATTAAACAGATACTTTATCTATGCTAGATACTGGAGAGGAAATTATCAAGTTTTTTCCGCATTTCTTCTGACACAGAGCGCTGTTTTTTTATAAGATTCTCCTTCTCGTAAGGATCGGCTGCAAGATCAAACAGATAGGATTCGCCTTGTTGGTCTTCAAGATATTTCCAATTGCCGTGGCGCAGGGCAAGCCAGTTGCTGTAGTCCCAGAAAAGAGTTCGCTGAAAGAGAGGGCCTTGCGGCTTGCGGATTGCTCCGGAAAGGTCCATGCCGTCGAGCGCGCGTTCACTGATATCAGCTCCTGCCAGTGCGGCGAAAGTGGGGAAGAAGTCCAGGTGGGAACCGACCTGTGAGCTCACTGCACCTGAAGGCACAGTGCCGGGCCAGCACATCAGGCACGGAATCCGAATCCCGCCCTCGAAAAGGGTTCCTTTCTTGCCGCGGTAGGGATCGTTGTTGCCGCCGTAATCAAAGTCTGCGCCGTTGTCGCTGGTGAAAATGACCAGGGTGTTTTCTTCCAGTTGCAGGCGATCGATCGTGTCGAGAATTTCACCTACACCTTTGTCCATGCTCGCCACCATTGCCGAATAGACGTTCCGGTCGTGGTCGGGGCCGTTGAATTCAGCCACGAGTTCGGCGGGAGCCTGAAGGACATTGGCGGCTGCACCGGGAGCGTCGGTTTTACCGTAGTGGGGGGCGTTATGGGCCAGGTTGAGATAGAAAGGCCTGTCCCTGTTGCGCTGGATAAAAGAAAGAGCCTCGCCGGTAAAGAGGTCAGTGGAGTAGCCCTGTTCGCTGATCATTTCCTCGTTGCGGTAAAAACACGGCTCGCCCCGGTAAAGGTGGGTGAAATAGTCGATACATCCGGGGGTGAAACCGTAGAAATAATCGAAGCCGTGGCTGGTTGGCAGAAAACGCCTGTTGCCGTGGCCCAGGTGCCATTTGCCGATCAGTCCGGTAGCATAACCCTGCTTTTTAAGCACCTGGGCAATAGTAGTTTCATCAGCTTCCAGGCCCCGGCCGCTGTCTTTCTCCGAGGTCGGCATCAACGGGCTTGTCAGCTTGTGGCGCGAGCGTGCCGGTACCAGGCCGGTGAGCTGGCTGAAACGCGAGGGGGTGCAGACCGGGGCGCTGACATAGAAGTCTGTGAACTTTACACCGTGGCTGCCGATTGAATCGATGCGTGGAGTTGGAATATCACTGCCGTAGCAGGACAGATCGCCCATTCCCAGGTCGTCGGCGTTGATCAGCACGAGGTTGGGCGGGCGTGAAATCCCACGGGATTTCACGCCGCAGGCCGCGGAGGCGGCCAGCGCAGCGCTTACAGCGCTGCCGCCCAACCGCCCGAAAAAGCCGCGGCGGTCGAGCGTTTCATATTCTTCCGGCATTTCCAATCCCGTCCAGAAGTATTGTCATCAGTTCTCATCTTCTGCTGCGAAGTTTTGCCAGCAGACGGAGGATTTCGATATAAAGCCAGATCAGGGTCACCATCAGTCCGAATGCGGCGTACCACTCCATGTATTTGGGGGCTCCGCTTGAGGCCCCGTTTTCGATAAAATCGAAATCGAGCACCAGGTTCAGCGCGGCGATCACCACGACAAACAGGCTGAAACCGATACCGAATAGGCCGCTGTCGTGGATGAAAGGCATTCGTATGCCAAAGAATCCGAGAACCATAGTTGCAATGTAAACCAGGGCGATCCCACCGGTTGCCGCGAAGACTCCCAGCTTGAAATTCTCCGTGGCCTTGATCATACCGGACCTGTAGGCAGCGAGCAGGGCGATCAGGGTGCCGAAAGTGAGGGCCACCGCCTGGATCACTATTCCGGGGAAACGCGCCTCGAATACAGCCGAGAGCCCGCCGAGAAAAAGTCCTTCGAGGAGAGCATAGACCGGCGCTGTCAGGGGGGACCACGTTTTTTTGAACACTGTTACCAGGGCAACCACGAACCCGCCGAACACTCCCACCATGATCCAGGTAGAAACCGCAGCGGGGTTGCCGGTCTCGAAAAACTTGCCCCAGGTGAAAGAAGCGGCGGCAAGCAGGATCACCATCATCAACGCTGTCTTGTTCACCGTGCCCTGGATCGTCATCACCTGAGTGGAGTCCACGGGCCGGGCCAGCCCGGTGAATGTTTTCGCATTGAGCGCAGGGTTAGCTGTCCTCATCATAATAGCGCTCCTTTCGGACAGAGGTCAGGGTTGGAAAGCAACAGGGTTGCAATATAGTCTATTTAAACTCAATAGTGAAAGGCATTCCCCCTTCCTGTTCCGGATCATGGATAGCAAGGTAACATTTACCTTGGCTGGTCCGGGAACCTTCTCGCGGAGGCCTACCTTCTGGTCTTCACATCTTCGTGCCACTCGCGGCACAGCCTGCTCAGCCGCTTTGCCAGCTCAGGTTTCGCGCCGGCAAGATTGTGCTTTTCATCCGGGTCGGCGGCCAGGTCAGCCAGGAATACCCCGGGCAGGGATTCGTCCTGTTCGAAACTTTCCTTGCCGTTGAGTATCAGTTTCCAGTTGCTCTCCCGCACAGCGAGCTGGTCTCCGTACTGCCAGAACATTCTCTCGTGCGGGTTTTTCGCTTTGCCCAGCGCGGCGGGCAGGATATCGCAGCCGTCGGTAACCCTGTCCCCGGGGACCTGCGCGCCTGCCATGCCCAAGAAAGTGGGCAGGATATCTATCGCCCCGCCAAGCTCGCCGCAGGTGGTGCCGGCCGGGATTTTCCCGGGCCAGCTCAGGATTGCCGGCATGTGGATTCCGCCGTCGTAGAGCCCGCCTTTCCATCCCCGGTATGGATCGTTGCTGCCGCCGTGGTAGAACTCGCCGGAATCGTCGTGAAGGCAGCGCTTTTCGATCGTGGCCCCGTTGTCGCTCTGGAAAAAGATAACCGTATTCTCGAGCAGGCCCTGCTCTTTCAGCACTGCCATGATCTCGCCGATACTGTCATCCACAGTGGCCACCATTGCCGCCTGGTGCCTGCGGTGCCATTCGAGATGCCTGAAACGCTCGAAATATTTCCTGGGCGCGTGCATCGGATAGTGCGGGGAGTTGTAAGCCACATACATGAAAAACGGCTTCGAGGTGTTTTCTCGGATAAAGCGCCTGGACTCGCGGGTGATAATATCTGTGAAATAGGTCCCGTTTTCCCAGACCTCCTCGCTGTTTTTCCAAAGGTCGTGCACCGGGTAGATTCCTGCGCCCATTTCCCAGTACATGATATGCGAGTAATAGTCGATACAGCCGGCCAGGAAACCGTAGTATTCATCGAATCCCTGGGAGTTGGGCCGCGATTCGCTTGCAGAGCCGAGATGCCACTTGCCGAAAACACCGGTGCGGTAGCCGAGGCCTTTCAGCGCACTGGCTACAGTGGTTTCGTCCTCGTAGAGTCCCGGAGAGTTGCGGCTTGCCCTAAGGATACGGCTTACTCCCGTGCGCTGCGGGTAGCGTCCGGTGAGCAGCGCAGCACGGGACGGAGAGCAGACCGGGGAGGCGCTGTACCAGTTGGTGAAACGCACTCCACTGGAGGCCAGGGCGTCGATATTCGGGGTCTCGAAATCGCTTGCCCCGAAACAGCTCAGGTCGCCGATTCCCTGGTCATCAGTGTAAAAAATGATGAAATTCGGCTTGTTCCCGGCAGCGAGAGCCTTGCCGTTTGCCAGGATACTCCCGGCGGCTGCTATTCCGGCTGTGCCGAGACAAAAAAATTCACGGCGATTCAAGTGCTCTTTTTTCTCCACTGCGTATCTCCCGGAGCGAATGGCTGAATTTGACCTGTTTATTCTGTTGGACATTTTACTGTCGGGTCCGGCTGATATGGATTCCGGCGTTTGGGGGCTGCAATAAGCCGGAAGGCCAGCTCTGTTTGACAGGAAATAAAATAATCAGGAGCATGGGATATCGTCAGGTGTTTTTTTGATCCCACACGCTTTTCTTAAATTAAACAGAATTCCTCGGAGCTTAGCTCCGGGGTGACGTCACTGCGGTTTTTCGCAGGGGGGTGGACACATGTATTCGCCCGCGGGGTAAGTCGGTCAAAGTTGAAAAAATTAACCTCATGATACCTCACGACTTCGCCGCGGGGCAGTTCATTTATCAGGACAGGTATTTCACCTCTTCTCTGCCTTTGGCTTCATCCACGAAATAGAATAAAATTCCTCCGGCCAGTAAAAGCAGTATGACAGAGGTGATACTTATCCGTGAGGCGATGTCATCGCTGAAACCCGCTGCTACAGCCAGCCGGCCGGTTACACCGATAAGCAGGGGGCCGATTACAGCGGCGAATTTGCCCAGCATGTTATAAAAGCCGAAATATTCCGCGGATTTGTTTTTCGGGATTATTTTCGTATAAAACGAGCGGCTCAATGCCTGAACTCCACCGATCACCAGGGCGATCGTGATCGCCAGGATATAGAATTCCCTTTCGTTTTTCATGAAAGCGGCCCAGATACAAACGAAAAAGTAAATCGCGATGGCGATAAATATTCCGCGCCTGGCCCCGATTTTACTGCCCAGATAACCGAATGCCAGAGCGGCCGGGAAAGCGACGAATTGAGTGACCAGCAGCGCCAGGAGCAAATCCTTTTCTCCGAGGTTGATCGAAAGGCCGAAATCGAACGCCATGCGGCTGATCGTATCCACGCCGTCGATATAGAGGAAGTAAGCCAGCAGGAAGATGAAAATGGTTTTTAAATGCCGGATTTCCCGGAATGTTTCTTTCAGTTGACCGATACCCGCTTTTACCGCACTCACGCCGGGTTTTTTCTCTCCAAACTCAGGCTCTTTGACAAACAGGAAGATCGGCAGCGAAAACACGGCCCACCAGATACCCACGGAAATGAACGATAATTTCATGGCTTCGATCTTATCCGCACATCCGAATGTCTCAGGACTGAGAACCATCCATACGTTCAGCAGATAAAGCAGGCCGCCCCCCAGATAGCCCAGGGAGTAGCCCAGGCCGGAAACGAAATCCATCTTCTTCTCGGAGGCCACACCGGTGATCAATGAATCGTAGAAAATATTCCCGCCCGCAAACCCGATGCATCCAATAAAGTAGAGAATGAACCCCAGGACCCAGTCGCCCTCGGAGACCAGGTAAAGGGATAAGGACATCACAATGCCCATATAGGCAAAGAACATGAGAAATTTCTTTTTCGAGGAGCCTTTGTCTGCAATGGCTCCGAGTAAAGGCGCCATAGCGGCTACAATGATACAGCCCACGGAATTTGCCAGGCCCAGCCTGAAAGTGCTCACTGTGTCGGGAACGCCGGAATTGCAGAACCGCTTGAAAAAAAAGGGGAAAAAAACGAGCATCATCGACGTGGCGAAAGCGGAGTTGGCCCAGTCATAGAGGCTCCAGGCGAAAATGGCTTTGCGGCTGTCAAGCTTCATCTTGCAGCTCCCTTGTCCGCATAATTTGCACCCAGCGGCCCAGGATTTCCTCTTTCGTGCCTTCCGGAGCAATGGCCGGGAAAATCTCGGCTTCCAGGCGGCCGAGCCCTATGCCGGGATGCATCCGGGAGAGGATTTTTTCCATGCCCCGCACGTGTACGGGCACCAGCGGCACCCCGCACTTCAGTGCGAGCAGGGCCGCACCGGATTTCGGCTCGTCCACCTTGCCGTTGATCGAGCGCTTGCCCTCGGGAAAAAGAATCAGGGGATAACCTCTTCTGAGCACCTGCTCTGCATAGTGTAAAGACCGCGCTGTGGTTTCCACTGTGCCGGTCTTGATCACCCGTGCGCGGTAGCTGAGCTGTGTGAAAGGAAAACGGTCGAAAATACCGGCAGTGGCCAGAGAGAACAGGCGTTTGCTCACTCTCCGGGGAACCAGTGCATGGATCAGCAAGGCGTCGAGATAGGAAATGTGGTTCGGCGCGAGAATGTAAGCTCCCTGGCGCGGAAGGGTCTCGATTCCGCTGATCCGGGCGCGGTAGAACAGGCGGAAAATTAGCCGTAACTTGACCCAGGCCATGAATCTCAAAAGCCAGCCCCAGGGACTCTCTTTCAGCTCCACCAGCTCTTCCAGGGGTGCGGGAGTCCGGCGCTTTCGCAAAGCCTCCGCCTGGGCTGCTCCCTGCTTTCCGGTTTTCAGAAACGGGCGAAGGTCGTCCACAGTGAGAACCGCACTGGCCTGCTCATCGGAAAGAGTCACTGAGAAACGGGTTTCGAACCCGGAGAGAAAATCGAGCTTGGCTATAGAGTCCAGGCCCAGATCGAGCTCGAGATTTTCTTTTCCCGTGGGGTTTCTCCTCAGGCGGAGCTTATGTTTGACAAAGGCCAGCAGCTCATCCTGCGGTTCCTGTTCCCGCTCTTCTGCCTGAATGGGCCCAGCGGCTTGTTCGCTCTCGGATTCCAGATTTTCGGCAATCGCATAGCGTCTCAGCTTGCCCAGCCGGGTCCTGGGCAGAGAGTCCTTGAACAGCAGGATCTCGTTGACATGCTGGTAGGAGGGAAGCCCCACGGAAAGATTTTCGATATCGAACCTGATCTCCTCGTAGATACTCGCGATCTTTCTGCGCTGAATCGCTTCGCGGGAGGGAACCACCACGGCTGCCAGGTGTCCGCCTTTCTGGTCGGGCTTCAGGCAGATACAGACCTCCTCGACCAGGCTGCTGCGCGAATAAACTTTCTCCAGTTCCTCAGGGTAGATATTTTTCCCGGAGGGCAGGACAATCACCTCCTTACTTCTTCCGCTCAAGACAAGGTTGCCTTGCCCGTCCAGATGTCCCAGGTCCCCGGTGCGGAACCAGCCCTCGAGAAACGCCTGCTCGCTGACATCCGGCAGACGCCAGTAGCCCATCATCACGTTGGGCCCGCGCACCAGCACCTCTTTTTCGTTCAGCGCCGGGTCGGTCTGCTCGAACCTGATCTCAACTTCAGGTGCGGGTCTGCCCACCGAGCCGAAAACAGGCCTTCGCAGCGAATTCATGGTCACGATAGGGGCTGTCTCGCTCAAGCCGTAGGCTTCGAGAATCCGGAAACCCAGCATGGCCAGGTCGCGGTGGATCCGTGCATCGAGCCGCGCCCCTCCAGAGGCGAAAAACCGGAGCGCGGGAAAGCTCTGGTGCACTTTGCGGATCAGGAACCGGCCCGGGCGGAACCCCCTGTCGATTCCCAGGCTGCCGAGCTTTAACAGCAGCTTGAAAACAGCCTGCTTGGCAAAGGTTCCTTCCTCCACAGTGGAGAATATTCTGCCGTGCATGGCCTGCAGTACCTGGGGAACTACGACGATTATCGTCGCCCGCCGGGTGCGGGCCGCCTCCATGATATCGGGACCTTTGAGCGAGCAGGGGTAGATCACTGTCGCTCCCACGCAGAGCGGTGTGAGCAGAGTGGCGGTGAACGGGTAAACGTGGTGGAGGGGAAGAAGGTTGAGCAGCCGGTCGGCCGCGCTGATCAACCTTTTGGTGCCGATCAGCATCCCGACGTTGTGCAGTAAGTTCCCCTCGCTGAGCATCACGCCTTTGGGCCTGCTTGTCGAGCCGGAAGTGAATACTATCGAGAACGGCTGGTCCTCTCCGGTGGGCTTTGCTTCAAAGATTGTTTCACCGGGCGCCAGGTCCAGGGATTCGAGTTCTATTATCCGGGGGACGCTGTTTTCGAAACGGGCGGACAGGCTGCTGTCGCAGACTGCAGCCGACGGTTCCAGCATCGAGACTATATTGACGAGCTCCTCGTCCGAGATATCCGGGTCGATAGGGGAGACTGTCAGCCCTGCCAGGCGGATCCCCACGCAGGCAGCGGCCCACTCCGGGCTGTTAGCGCCGGAGAGCGCAACCCTGGAGCCTGCCGGCAGGCCGGCTTGGGCGAGATTCTCAGCCACACGGCAGGCTCCCGACCAGATACCGCCGAAAGTGACCTCTTTCACACCGCCGGGGGAGGAATAATCGATAAAAGCGGCTTTGTCGCGATAGCGCGCGGCGGTCGCGGCGATCATTTGAACCAGGCGGCCCGTCCAGCCCTCCTGTGAAGGATAGGATTATCTTGAAGATACACAGTTATAGATAACGCTAATGCATAAGAAAGATACAGTCAATAAAGCCGAAGAGTTAATATCACGGACGGAACAGAAATGTTGTTTAATATTTAGAAGGGTGAAAAACTTTATTTGAGGAATTTTTTAAAGAAGGAATCCAGGCTGTCTATTGTAGAGAATATTATACAATGAGATTTATAGAACCTTTTAATTTTTACTGATTTTTTAAAGGTTTCCAATCGTCTGGAAAGCCCCAACTAAGCCAAGAAACGTATTGATCTGCCAATACTTTTGCCGCATCAATAACTGATACAGCCTCTTCTAGTGACACGATTTTCCCATGTATGGCAGCATTGCATAAACTGACCATTTTATGAGCAAGGTGGTATTGATCTAATGTTATTGCAGAAGCTTCATAAAGCTTCCGTAATAAAGAAGATGCAGAATCTTTTTTTGTAGCATTTACTTTGAAACCTTTAGCAAGATTTCTGGACATAGTCTCAATTTCCATTCTCAATCCTGCAAGAGCAATATTGGGATCTTTTTCTGCTATGTCTCGGTAATGATTCATATCAAGGCCGCTTGGTGATGGTTGAAGACCGAGAGATAGCATTCGTGCATTCGCTTCTGTTAAAGGTATGCTAGGTTTTGAAATTCTTTCTTTTGGTGGTATTGCATTCTGTACTTCGCGAGAGAGTTCCTTTGCATCACGAATCTCCTTCTCAAAGTCTAGAGAAACACCGTATGGAAGATCAGCGCTTTTTAGTCGGTTTAAAATGCCCATAAGTGGATTGCGAAATATTGAAATAGCTATGATAGCTACTAAAGGCCACACTAAGGCTTGAATATATTCTAGGATTAATCTTGCTAATTCCATTTGTTTTTTTTCTCTATTTTAATCTGCTTATTATAATAGATTCAATTTTTTACAAATGGCAATATAAATATACCTTATTCTTAATCTTTAAGCGAAAGTTCCACGGCCAGCTCCCGGACAGCGTTGACCACGACATCCTGTTCCTTGAAAGTGAGTTTCGGGTATAGAGGCAGGCTGACAGTGCTCGCACCTATAGCTTCTGCGGCAGGGAAAGCGCCCTTACCGAATCCGAATTTTTCTTTGAAAAACTTCTGCAGGTGAACCGGTACGTAATTTATCGAGACCCCGATACCCATCTCTTTCAGGCGCCTGACAAACTCCCGCCGTTTCTCCGGGGGCACGAGGATCGTGAACAGGTGCCAGCCGTGGCGGCAGCCGGGGATCGGCTGCGGGATTTTTATTCCCGGAACCCCGGCGAGCTTTTCAATGTAGCGCCCGGCAAGCCGCGTCCTTTTTTGAAGGAATTTTTCCGCCCGGGCGAGCTGGCCGAGAAGAAGCGCGGCCTGAATGTTGTTCATATTGTATTTCCAGCCCATCATCGTGATTTCGTAACCCACGTCATCCTTGCCGTAACGGTCGGCAGCGGATTTGTCCATTCCGTGGTGGCGCATGCGGCGAATGTCGCGGGCGAGTTGCTCGCTCGCGGTGGCCACGGCGCCGCCCTCCCCGCAGGTGATACTCTTGGTGGCGTAGAATGAGAAACAGGCTGCATCCGAGAGTTCGCCCACCCGCACGCCGTCGCGCCCGGCCTCCAGGGCATGGGCCGCATCCTCCACCACGGCCAGGCTGTGGCGCTCTGCTATCCGTCGGATGGCCCGCATGTCGCACATCTGGCCGTAGAGGTGCACCGGCAGGATCGCCTTCGTTTTCGGGGTAATTGCGCTTTCGATCAGCCCGGCGTCCAGATTCCCGGTTTGAGGCTCAACATCGACAAACACCGGCTTTGCCGAGGCCTGTATCACCGCCAGGGCAGTGGCCGCGAATGTCATTGGAGTGGTGATCACCTCGTCTCCCGGCCCCACACCGAGGGCGGTCAGTGCAAGATGGAGCGCCCCGGTGCAGCTTGTTACGCCCACCACGTGGGGAACCTCGAGGAATGAGGCTAATTCCGTCTCGAAACGCTCCACTTCCCTGCCTGTGGTCAGGAAGAGTCCGCGAAGTACCCGGGTTGCTTCCCTGATCTCACGCGTGCCGATATTATGCCTGAAAAACTCTATTTTTTGCATGCGCTCTCAGGCTCCGTCTCAATCATGTGAATTCGAGCCGAACGCCGGCAGAGATGCCGGGACCGGATTGCTGAAGGCTGGATTCTGCCGGATATAAAAAACTGTACAGGGAATGCCGCTTTTGTCAATGATAATCACGGATTGGTCTGCAGGGCAATGCAGGGCGTGCGCAAAATTTAGCCGGAGGTCTCGCCGAACCGAAAGTGTAAACCGGAGGCATTGAGTTCACACCTGGACAGCGACAGAGAATTTTTTCTCTCCCCTTGAAACACGGGCCGCCGGCCGGCTATCAACTGCACATTCTTGTTTTAAACCGGAGCAGGAGCCTGATTGCCGTATCCGCCCGGTTCCTGAAGCAGAATATATTTGCAGCCTGCATACCCGCTCGTTTCCCGCTCGCTCAAATCCGGGGCCGCTTTTTTGCCGGATAAGCATCAGCCGGGATCAGGTACGGGACCCGAATCCCGGTACTTGCACAGCCCGGGCCTTCTCAGGTGAGGACCAGCGAGGTGTTCACGCCTGTTTCAACCTGCTTGTTTCTCGGAATGAATAATCCCGCCGGTACTTCTTTCAGCGCCTCTTTTCTGATCGGGATCGTGTGGCGCGTGCTGTAGCTGGTATCCACCAGCACGAGCTGCTTTCCCTTGTGGTTGCCCGTGTTGATTACCAGCGGTCCCTGGAGGTTGGCGTTCATCCGGAAAGGATCGCGGCTGATCGAGATGATCACACAGATAATCAGGTCCTTGGTGTCCTTGGTATCGATTACAGCCAGTTCCTGTTTGCGCGTTGAGATCTTGTAATCCGGGAAAAACAGCGCGGGGTCCGCGATCACGAACGCAAGCTTCGGATCATCGATTGATTGCAGCCAGAAAAACGGGTAGTTTTTCTCCTTGTTATAGATAAAGAACCTCTTGCAGGCTGCAAAGCCGACCAGCCCTTCCGGAAAAGTCAGGATTTCATTCTCCTTGACCTCGACTGTTCCGAATCTTGTAGAGTTTACTTTCAAAGCTGCCTCCGTTTTTATAGTGTAAATCAATCGGTTCTTAATAGTTCCCGCTCAGGGCGGGATCAATCGTTGCTCAGAGATAATCGAGCAGGGAGGGCAGGATAATCTTGCTTGCCGCTCCGAGTGCTGCGTTTAAGGCGTTTTCCTGTCCCGCCAGCTCGCTTACCGCTTCAGCCACATCCAGGTCCTCGACCCCGCTGAGTATTTCAGTGTTGCTCAGGTTGCTGTCCAGGCCGCGGTCCTGGGTAGTATCAAGCTGGTTCGCCCGGGCGCCGATTTTAGTTCTCTGGTTCAAAATCCTGACAAGCCCCTCCGGGAATTTGCTCAGGGTTTTCTGGACGTCTTCCTGGCTGTTTTCCAGCAGCGCGTTGCGCAGGAAAAGCAGGTTGCCCAGTATGTCCTCACTTCCTGTAAGTCCTAGCAGGTCGGCTGTTTGGTCAAAAATCGTGCTGCCGTCCGGATAGGCCTTGTCCGAGCCGTCCGGGTTTTTCAGCGTGACCTTGGTGACCATCAGAGTCGTGCCGTTTATCCGGCTGCGCAGGGAAATTCCCGTGCCGGTCTCATTGATCGAGGCAACCACTGCTGCGGCAGAGGTATTGATCTGGATTAGAAGGTCTTTTATTGTATCCGTGTTGCTCAGGTCGACAACCACGTCCCGCTCTCCGTTGGCGATTCTGATTTGGCCCGGGACAAACGTACCGCCGTTAAGCAGGCTCAGCCTGGTGTTCATGGAAATGAGCGGATCGAGAGCCGTTCCCACGATCCGGTCGCTGCCCGCCACGCTTACCCCGCGAATTCCCAAATCCGCCGCAGTCGTGCCCTCGGAGCTGTCCTCCACCTTGACCAGCCCTCTGCCGGTGATCAGCTTGATCTGGCGCGTAGAGCCGTCCTCCAAAGTGAGGTTCACCGTGTTGTTCACCAGATCGACCGATTCGATCCGGCCCACCAGCTGTTCTTCACCGGCACCGGGGCTTGTAACCAGCGCTACGGTGCGTGCGGAAAAATCACCGCTGGGGGTGATTTGTCCGTTGATATGCATTGACTGGCCGATAAAGAAATTGTCTACCGGCTGCTGGCTGAGCACGTTGTACAGAGTGCCGTCCGGTGCGCGAAGGGATATTTGCCGGGCTTCCTTATCAACCGTTTCGATGATTCCGGCAAGAGAAACCTCTCCTGCTTCAGGCTTGGAAACCAGATCCATGTGGCTGGCAATCTCGCTCCCGTCCTGGGACTCGAAGACATTGACTACAATAGCGTCTCCGGCGGCGAGACCGGCTATATTCGTACTCAGTGCGCCGGTGGTGGTGATTTGCTGGATGACCGTATTGGAGATTGTCTTATCTATAAGCGAGATCCCCTGCATGTCCGGGGACAGCTCGGCAACCACGTTTATCAGACCCTGGCCGTCGGCACCGAACCCGTTGATCAGGTTCAGAACGCCCTGGACAGTATTTACTCCGGTGATATCGATATTTTGCGCGTTGCCCAGGGCGTCAGTGATTCTGATCACTCCGGAGGCCACTCCGTGGCCCCTGTTGAGGGCGCTCAGCCGGGTCTCTCCGTTGATTGCCGGCAGAAGTTCGCTTTCGGTACCGATCGGATCGACCGGCTCGACCAGCACGTCCCGGCTTCCCTGGATGCCGAGTATGGTAGCAGTATAGCCTCCGATACCGTCGGTGATTTTCAACGTCCTTCCGCCTATAGTGCTGGTAACCGAGATACCGGTGCCCAGGTCGTTGATCCTTGCAGTCAGGTCGAGTCCGGATTCCCTGATCATGCGGATTATGTCCCCTGCGGTAGAGGCTTTGGAAAAATCGATCGTACCGCGTTTCGGGCCGTTTTCCACAACTATCTGAGTCAGATCGAGCCCTTGCGCGCGGTTCATCAGCGAGATCGGGGTATCCTCGGTGATATTCGGAGCAAGGGATTCTCCGAACAGGATAGTGCCTGTAGATCCCTGTTCAGAGGTCAGTATTCCCAGGTCTCTTGCAGTGTGTGTGTTCTCGCCGAACTCGGTGATCCTGATCATTCCCGTGGCCATTGAAGAGCTGCCGTCCAAGAGCAGTATCCCGTTGCCGCCGGTGTTTATCTCGGCACGGATGTTGGTGCCCGCCTGGTTGATCAGTTGGCGCACGTCCGTGATAGTCTCAGCAGTGGAAATATCGATAATCGCGTTGTTTCCTTCCCTGTCGGTGATCTGGAACAGGCCCCGCTCGACACCGCTGCCCCGGTTGAGATCATCCAGGAGGGTTGTCAGCTCGATCGGGGCCAGGTCCCGTCCGTAGAGCACGTTCGAGCCGTTCTCCGATTCGCCGAGAATCCCCAACTGGCGGGCGACCCGTCCGTTTCCAATATCCTCGATAACTACATTTTGTCCCGGAATGTAGTCGTTCGGCGATGAGATGTCCTCGACCACCAGAGCCCGCAGGTTCTCATCCACCGTGACATTGACCGCCAGCCTTCTGCCGTTCAGGTCGTTCGCGTTGGAGATTCGAAACGCCACCTCATCGAGGGTTTCCGTTCCGCGCAAATCTATCCTGGCAACTTGGCCGGAGCGATTGGTCACCTGGATGAAACCTTCATCCACACCGGTGCCCTGGTTGAATTCAACCAGCTTGCGTATGCCCAGGGGAATCGATCTTTCGACGTATGAATACAGGTTGGCCTGTCCCCCCAAGTCGGATACAACAGTCGGCATCAGGACCGAGCCGGGGATATTGGTGCTCAGAGTCGTTCCGCTCTCGATTTCAAAATTCAGCTCGCCGGAGTCGCCCTGATAAGAAACACCCGTTTCTGTCTGCTTGTAAGGCTCGATGAGAGTCTCGAAACCGGCGAACAGGTAGCGGTTCCCGACGCGGGTATTGAGAAGATCCACAAACTGGTCGATCAGCGCGGTCAGCTCCTGGGCCACTGCCGTGCGGGTGTTTGCATCAGCGGTGACATTGGCCTGGCTGATTGCCAGTTCCTGGGCCCTCATCAGCAGGTCGCTGATATCGTCGAATACGTTATCTATATAGTTGACCTGGGTATCTCCCTGATCCATGTTGCGCAAATATTGGTTTGTTTCCGATAACCTTGTGCGCAGGCGCATCGCAGTGGAGGTGCCTACCGGGTCATCGGAGGGCCGTGAAATCCTTTTCCCGCTTGAAAGCTGAGACTGGATTCTCATCAGGCTGTCCAGGTTCCGGTTCAGGTTGGAGAGAACCGTGTTGCTGAGCAGATTCTGTGTGACCCTGAAAGACATATCACGCCGTCCTTTAAATGGTCTCTGCGGCCGTTGCCGTCAGATCAGCGAGAGGCCTCGCCTGACCCTGGTTTTACGCCCAAAAGCCTGGTTAATCTTGTTAAATCCTGTTCGCTCACTCCGGTTGCGTGCAGGTTTTCCTGCTGGATTTTTTCGTAGATTTCCTGGCGGTGAATCGGCACATTCCCGGGAGCCTTTACACCGATTTTCACCTGTTTACCCTGGACCTCTAACAATGTAACCTTTATCCCGTCACCGATTGCGATACTCTCTCCTAACTTCCTTGTTAGAATAAGCATATATCGTCCTTGATATGAGAGAATAGCCTGTATTTTCGTATGTTAGCCGATCTTGAATCTCAAAGTTTTTTCTTTTTGTCTTTCACCTTTCGCTCAAGGTTGCAGCAGGCTTAATATCTTCCCAGCAGGACAACTATTCCCATCAGCTCGTTCACTGTGGTGAGCACGCGCGCATTGGCTCCGAAAGCCTTCTCGAATTGAATCATGGAGACAAGTTCTTCGTCCAGGTTCACCCCGATAATCGACTCGCGGAAATTCCTTACATGCTCGACCAGGATCTCCTGGTTTGCAAGCTGAGACTGAACGCTTTGGGATTCCAGCCCGAATGTGCTCACCATGCTGCCGTAATAATCCTCGAATGTGAAATTTTGGTTGTTGAGCACCCCTTTGTTGCGCAACTGGGCCATATCAAGGGCGTTGCTGTTGTCGCCCGGGGCGCCGGATTTGGAAGCGGCGATATTGCCCGGGTCGTTCGCAATTTCCGGGGTCAGGGCGATTGTCTGGGCATCGATACCTTCAAAGAAGTCTATCCCGGTTTGCGGTGAAGGCCTGCCTCCCTTCAACCCATAACCCTGGCGATGGATCTGGTTGAATTCCTCTATGAAAGTATCGGCCAATAAGTCCAACTGCTCTTTGAGATCGGGGATCAGCCTGTCGCGTATGTCTAGTATGCCGTGAAGTTCGCCGGAGGAAATGTTTATCTCGCCTCCGATATCGCGGTTGATAATTGTGATCGCTTCCTTGCCTTCAATATTCTCGGAAAGGACCTCCAACTGGTTGACTTCACCAATCACCACGAAACTCTGCCCGGATATCGAAACGGTCATGCTGCCGTTGGCCGGATCCTCGCTGGCTGTCATGTCGACCAGCTTGGAGAGCTCATCCAGAAGCATGTCCCGTTTGTCGCGCAGATCGTTGGCCTCCTTGCCGAGAGCCTCAGTCGATCCGATCTGGATATTAAGATCGCCCACCTGATGGAGGATTTCATTCACCTTGGAAACATTGTCGATGATCTCGAAATTCTTGTTGCCGCCGATCTCGTCCAGCTTCGTCCAGATTTGATTGAACATCCGGCCCAGGGCGCGCCCCTGCTCCCTGACAGTGGTGCGCACGGAGGAGCTTTCCGGATTTGTACTCAGGTCCTGCAGGCTGTTGAAAAAATTCTCGATCGCGTTGTGAAGGCCCAGATCGCTTGGCTCGTTAAACATGCCCTCGATCAGCTCCATGGATTCGGAGCGCTTTTCAAGATCGCCCAGAAGCTGGTTTTCGTCGCGGAACTGCCTGTCGATAAAAGAGTCCCTGAAGCGGGCGACCTTACTCACGTTGACCCCTGTGCCGAAAATGCCCTTGTTGACAACGAGGGGCTTGTTGGTCTCGAAGATTATCTGCTGACGGGTGTAGCCCTCGGTGTTCACATTGGACACGTTATGACCCGTCACATTCAGGCCCTGCTGGTTCGCCCGAAGGCCGCTCAGACCGATATATAATGCGTTGTTTAGAGTAGGCATCTTCTTTCTTCTTATCTGGCGTATTTTCAGAAAGTTCCCGAATACGCCGGATTTACACTTTCTGGTCCAACACCTTGTGCATGTTCGCTTTCGCGCTCTTTTTCCCGCTTTCCTCGTAGAGGTTGCGGTTAAGCCTGGCAAGCTCGAGCAGCAGTTTCAGCTGGTCGCCCACCAGCTTGCTGGAATAGCCGATAATAGACTCGTTCTGGTCTTTCATCGAGTTCACTTTGCCGCTGGCGGTCCTGATCCGGCCGGCGATTTTTTCGAAGCGGGCGGGCCATTCGCCCCCCAGGCTTTCGGCAAGCTGTCGAAGAGAGGGCTTTTCTGCCTCATCCTCCCCGGTGATCTCCACTGCCAGGGCGGCCCGCTTTTTCTCACGCTCCAGATTTTCCCGGGCCAGGCTTTCCTGCTGGCGTATGGTGGCCCTGAAAGAGGGAAAATCCCATTTCAGCAGCGCAGCCTGCTGGAGGCGCAGGCAACCGTACAGTTTCTCGAGGCCTGAGGCCATCTCGACCAGCAGAGCGTAAAGTTTCTCAGCGCTTGACTCCTTTGTCCGCTTGCCCGTAGTTTTCATAATTCAGTCTCTGTTCTGGAAAAGCTTTTAAGGCGGCTTTTCAATGCCGCTACACTTTTTACGTAATTTTGGGTCTCGGGATAGGGAGGTACGCCGTTGTACCGCCTGACCGCACTCGCTCCGGCGTTGTATGCAGCCAGAGCCAGGGTCTCGTCTCCGCCGAAACTCTCCAGCAACTGTTTCAGGTAGCGGGTCCCTCCCTCGATGTTTTCTTCCGGATCGAAAACGTTCAGCACTCCCAGCGAATCCGCAGTTTGCGGCATGAGCTGCATCAGGCCACCGGCGCCGGCCGGACTTACCGCATGAGGGTCGCCCGCGCTTTCCTGCATGACCATTGCGGCTACCAGCGCCGGATCGAGCCCGTTTCTTGAGCAGGCCTTCTCGATCAGGTGCCTGAACCTGTCGAGCGCCGCCGTGCCGGTTCTGTTCCCGGTCTGTGAAGGCTGCGCGGGCGGTTCGACCTCCACGGAATTTGCAGGCTGAATACTCTCTCCGGCTGTCTTTCCCTGCTGTGGATCGGGCCTGGCAGGCGGCACCTCCCTGTGCCGGTCCACCTGCTTTGAAAGCTGTCTATAGATCATATCTGCCAGGCCGATTGAACCCTGCTCGCTCACCTTCATCGACAGTTTCTCATGAAACAAGCCCTTCCAGGTTTCCATCGCCGGAGAATTGCCGGTAAGACCGTTCTTGGGAACGGTTTTTTCCATCGTGTCGAGCAGCAGCTTGACAAAGATCGATTCGAGTTCCCGGCTGACCTTCTTCAGATCGTCCTGCCGTGTATTGCGGGCAGCCGAGTTCTGAAGACGGTGCAGGCTGCTTTCAAGAGCTTTGCTTCCAAATTCGAGGGGATCGTTCCCCGGCAGATTGATTATTTCCATTGAGAATGCGCTTTTTTTATTTTCGTTTACATTATCCTCAGCTCAGCCGCCAGTGCGCCGGCTTCCTTGAGGGCCTGGAAAATGGCTATAATGTCTCTCGGGGTGACCTGCATCAGGTTCAGCGCGGTCACCAGGTCGCCCGCGGTACCGCCTATTTCCATGAACTTTCTCACCGTTTCCACCGCACTGACTTCAGCAGTGGGCGCGATAACAGTCGCACCGCCGCCGAGCGGGGTGGTGGGCTGGCTCACCGACATCCCGGTGCCGATAGTGACCGTGAGTCCGCCGTGGGCCACCTGTACCGGGGTTACAGTGACATTCTCGCCGATTGCGATTGTCCCGGTGCGCTCGTTGATCACCACTTTTGCCGTGGTTGCAGTGGAGACATCCAGGTTTTCCAGCTCGCTGATAAACTCGATTATTCTTCCCGGGTCGCGGTATTGCTCGGGAATGGTGACATAGATTGACAGCCCGTCGATCGGCAGGGCGATATCAGCGCCGAAATGGGTGTCCACCGACTCGTCGAGTCTCCTGGCGCTGGTGAAATCGCTGCTTTCCAGAGTGAGCATTACCCGCCAGTTGTCGATAAAGCCGACATCATCCATTTCGCGGAGCACCTGCGCCCCGCCCGGGATACGGCCGACAACCGGGTGATTGAGCTGGACCTGCGCGCCTCCCGCGCCGGCCTGGGCCCCGGCATTGAATCCCCCGATAGAGACCGGCCCCTGGGCGACCGCATAGAGTGTGCGCCCGTCGTAGCCGAAAAGCTGGGTGCGAAGTAGCATGCCGCCCTGAAGGCTGGAAGACTCTCCGATAGAGCTCACCGTGACATCTGCACGGCTGCCCGGCTTCTCGAACGAGCGAAGTTCAGCCGTGACCATCACTGCGGCAATGTTGGCCGAATTAATATCATCAGGCTGGATCTCTATGCCGAATTTATCCAGCAGGCTCGCTGTGGAGCGGTTGGTGAAAATCGTCCTGCCGTCCCCTGTGCCGTTCAGACCGACTACCAGGCCGTAACCGATCAACTGTTCCGATCTGGTTCCCTGAAGGTGGGCGATATCCTTGATTCGCGCCGCATGCAGAGATACCGGACAGGCCCCGGCGAGGATCAGTCCCATGCAGAGCAGTCCGAAGCCGACTATTTTTGCCAGCTCGATTCTTGTGGTGATTTTCATCAAACCAGTCCCCTGTTATCCTGTATATCGCCTGAGAGCGTTTGTCTTAGAAAAACCAGCCGAATATACGGTTGAAAAGTGTCGGGCGTCTCGCTTCCTCCGCCTCTCCCTTGGCGTTCATGGTTACGCGAAGATCGGCAATCTGGGAGCTGCCGATCGTGTTCTGGGGCGAGATGTCCCGGCTTCTGGCCACGCCGGTCAAGATAACCAGTTGCTTCTCATCGGGCATCTCGATAACCTTGGAACCCTCCAGAAACAGGTTGCCCAGCTCATCGGTGCGAACCACGCGAACACTGACTTCCGTGGTCACGCTCATCAGCTTGTTATTCTGCACACGGGAGTCGAAGTCGTTCTGGGACTGCACCTCACCGCTGAACGGGTTGAGGAAGTTGAAAACCTTGCCCGGCCCTGCGCCGAATTCGCCGGCAATGTTGGAACCCCGCTGGCTGCGAAACTGGGTGCGGTTCTGTCCCTGCATTCGCTCGCTGACCAGCACGGTAATCAGGTCGCCCACCTTGAACAGGCGCTCATCAGTGAACAGGCTCGCCACGGAGCCCTTGAACTCCATTTGCGCGATAAGCGAGGAAGTGCAGACCAGCACCAGGCTGGCCACTATCACCACGTTCTGCATCAGTCGCGGCATGGCGTTGGAATTTGTGCGCGGCGGCTTTTTTCTCGGCTTGCTCGTTATTGTTCTCATCTAACACAGACCTCCTTGTCAGGGTGTGACCATAACCGTATGCGCATCCTTCACCTCGCCCATCAGGTTTTTCCCGTACTGGTTGCGCACCATGATTCTGTCGCCCAGGCGGCCTTTCTCCCAGGCTTTGCCCAGGCAGCCCACCCGGATACCCCTGTACTGGACGATCAGGGTGATTTCATCGCCCCGCTCGATCAGCGGGGGGATTTCCAGGTGGTTGAGAGTGAGGATCTGCCCGGCTTTCACGGTTCTTTTCAGTTTTTTGTGTGCGGCTTGTTCGGCTGTGCGGACCGGGTTGGAATTATTTCTGGTGATTTCCTGCTCGGTGAGCGAGAAATCATCCGGGGAGAGAAGCTCTCCCTGGCGAACGTCTCTGTTCATCACGGCTACCTTGCCGAAAGCCCGCACTTTAAGCGAAACCGGTATCCGTACCAGCACGCGGTCGTTTTCCAGTGCAGCCAGAGACAGGGCGATCGACCCGCATACCCTGGGCCTGACCGGGTCGAGAACCTGCAGGTCGAACTCGTTGTTCTGGACGGTCATCTCCTCGGGAAGGCGGGAATAGATGATTTCGGTCCGCACCTGGCTGTTCACCCAGGATTGTTCGACATAGTTCTCCACCAGCGGAGCGATATCTTCCTTGGTTATCTTTCTGCCGAAGCGCTTGATCTCCACCAGGTTTTCTCCCACCAGGGCCACGTTCACCGGGTCGATCCGGTGGGCGACCATGCTGCGGCGGATATCGGCTTTAGCCAATGTCATGCTTTCGCCGGGCATGGGAGCAGGCCCGAGCGGCAGGCGGTTCAGCGAGCCGATCAGCTTTTCGTTGAACCCGCTGACTTCAGCAACCTCGCCGAGCAAGACCTGCCCCGTGGTGGCCTCGGCCTCGCCTTTGAGATAGACATATACCTTCTCCAACTGCGATTCCAGGGTCCTCACCTGTGCCATGACAATCGCCGGGAAGAGGATCATCGCTATCAGGGTCAATTTCCTGCTCATGGATAAATCACCACTTTAGAGTTAAAATTTACGGGCCTATCGTCCGATATTGCCCGCAACCTGGAGCATGTTGTCAGCAATCGAGATACCGCGCGAGTTGAGTTCGTAAACCCTCTGGGCGGTGATCAGGTCCACCAGCTCGTCGACCACCGATACGTTTGACAGCTCGAGATATCCCTGCTCGAGGCGGCCGAACTCGTTCTCAGCCGGGTTGCCCAGGATCGGGGTGTTCGAGGCCACGGTTTCCAGGAACAGGTTGTTGCCGATATTGCGCAGGCCCGCCGGGTTGATGAAGCGGGCAAGCTCGAGCCTTCCCACGTTCTGCGGCTGCACCTGGGCCGGCAGCAGAGCGTCCACGTTGCCGTCCGCTGCGATAGATACTTTCATTGCATTTTGCGGGATAGTGATCTGCGGCTGAACAGACAGGCCGTCCGTGGTGACGAGAATCCCGTCCTGGCTGATCTCGAAGTTGCCGTCGCGGGTATAGGCGATCGTGCCGTCCGGCTGAAGGATCTGGAAAAACCCGTCGCCGTCGACAGCCACGTCCAGGTCGTTCTGGGTCCGGTGGAATTCTCCCGTGGTAAACACTTTCTGGGTCGAAGAAAGTCTCACGCCGTGGCCTACCTGGAGCTCTGTGGGCACTGTCTGCCCCTCGAACTCAGCTACGCCCGCCGGGCGCAGTGTCTGGTAGAGAAGGTCCTGGAACTGGGCCTGGGTTTTTTTGAATCCTGAGGTGTTGACGTTCGCCAGGTTGTTGGCAATAACGTCCACCCGGATTTCCTGGGCTTTCATGCCCGTGGCTGAGGTGCGAAGTGCTCGAATCATATTTTTCTCCTCTTTTATGCGGATAAGGCTCACCTGCGCCCCTGTCCGCAGCAGGCCGCTACACTCTGCCTGTCTGGGTTACCGCCTGCTGAAGGGTTTCATCCTGAAGGCGGATGGCACGCTGGTTGAGCTCGTACAATCTCAATATTTCGATCATTTTAACCATCTGATCTATCGGGTGACTGTTGGCCTGCTCGAGCACACCCTGTCTGACCATGAAATCCTCGGCATCCTGACCTGCGCCGCCGGCTTCCGGGACGAACAGGTTGTCGGCGATCTTGGTCATCCGATAGGGCTTGCCGAAATCGGTGATCCGAAGACTGCCGCGCATCTCGTTGTTAATGAACACGTCCCCGTTTTTCTGCACGGTGAACTTGCCGCCCTGGATATTGATCGGGCCGGCCTCCCCGAGTACTGCATAGCCGTCGGCAGTGACCAGCTCGCCGTTTGCATTGATACTGAAATACCCGCTTCTGGTGTACCGGACTCCCTGGGGTGTGTCGACCGAGAAAAAGCCGTCGCCATCAATCGCCAGGTTCAGATCGTTGCCGGTAACTTCCATCTCTCCGCGGGTGAAATCAGTCTGTTGTACGATCACCTGGCTGGCGTTTCCCACAGCAGCCCGATAGGCCGGTGGCATCACGTTCACCAGACGGGGCGGCTGGCCTGTCGAGGCAATGCCGTGCTCGTTGAGATAGAGGTCGGCGTTTATCAGCTCCTGCACGAACGCACGATCCTGCTTGTAGCCGGAGGTGTTCGCATTGGACAGGTTGTTGGCCACCAGGTCCTGGCGGTAAGCCAGCGGAAGCATTCCGGCCGCAGATGTATAAAGGCCTTTGATCATTTGTCCTCTCAGTTTTTGAAATCCGCGCTCCAAGCCAGCCGGATTAAGTCGTTTTTCGATCACCTGGACGCAAATATCCGCTGCGAAGGGAAAGGGCAAGCTTTATGCCATGCCGGGGTGGAGGGGGTTATACGGGTAAAACCTGAGGTTCAGCCGAAAGCGGGAAAGGTTCCGGGTGCAAATATTTCCGGT
>Ga0272442_10001877_pt1 | contig 31187 bp, 31 predicted proteins | sample SSMForm2O_FD_200262 | JGI IMG/M metagenome (GOLD analysis project Ga0272442, IMG submission 200262) | Marine sediment archaeal communities from Little Sippewissett salt marsh, Falmouth, MA, United States - SSM-Form-2O | ecosystem: Environmental > Aquatic > Marine > Wetlands > Sediment ... | reverse complement strand
CGTCCCCCCCTTCCCGATAGGTCATGCCCCCGGCAGTGCCGCTCCATTCCCAGGTATCCCCCAAGGTGTCCCGGGGCAATCGGAACGCCCCCCGGTAGTCGAGATCCGTCGGCATCAACCTGCGGGGTTGCGATTCCGGCACCATGTTATCGTGTTGGTTCCGCTCCGGGTTACATCCCGGGGACAATACCGATGCAATCAACAAAAAGGCGGCGAATTTTCGCATAACCGTCTCCAGGAAATTCATATGACGAAGCCGTCAAATCTCTCACTCCCCGAACGCTTCCTTGCTCCAGGTGATATCCTGACGTACAATCCTGGCGGAGGCACCCCCATGAATACAACTTTCCGTAAACGCCTGCAACAGGGTGAACTGCTTACCGGCCTGTTCGTAACCATTGGAATCCCGGAAACCGGAGAGATCCTGTCATCCTCCGGCTTTGACTGGCTCTGCATCGACGCGGAACACGCCCCGCTGTCACCCCTTCACGTCCAGCGGGTCATTCAGGGGGCCGCGGGCCGTTGCGCCAGTCTGGTACGGATCTCCGCGGTCAGTGAACTGGCGGTCAAGCAGGCCCTGGATACCGGAGCCGATGGGATCATCGTTCCCCTGGTAAATTCTCCAGAAGATGCGCAAAAAATTGTCCATTGGGCTCATTACGCCCCGGAAGGCTGCCGTGGTGTCGGCCTGGCCCGGGCACACGGGTACGGCATGCGATTTTCCGAATACATTGAACGGGCCAATCAGGACACCGTGGTGGTCATTCAGGCGGAGCAGATCGAAGCCGTGGAAAGAATCGAGGAAATCGTAGCGGTCCCCGGCGTAGACGGCGTTTTCGTGGGTCCCTACGACCTTTCGGCCAGCCTGGGACATCTGGGTGAAGTCAACCATCCGGATGTAACCGCCGCCATTGACAAGGTTTTCACAGCCTGCCGGGAAGCCGGCAAAGCCGCGGGTGTTTTCGGCATGGGAGCCCAAGCCGTCGCCCCCTACATCCAGCGCGGCTTTACCCTGATCGCCGCCGGAGTGGATGTGGCTGTTCTGGGCAACGCCGCCGCTGCTCTCAACGGAGATCTCAGGAAGTTGAAACGAATTTCCGGAAATTGATGGAAAAAGGATCAATCCGATTTACACTTTTTGAATTTCCGGATCAAGTCACAAAGATCCGTCAGGGCGAAAGGTTTTTGCATTACAAGCAGTCCCGGTCCGTATTCTTCCCAAATCCGGTTGCGGTCGTCAACGAAACCGGACAGGATGATCAGCGGCAAATCGGGATGACTTTCCCGCAAGCGCCGCACCGTGCCTTCCCCCGGTGTCCCCGGAGACTCCTGATCAAGGATCAGCAGATCCGGCGAAAACCCCGGCGCCGCCAACAAATCAAGGGCTTTCTCGAGATTCCCGGTATCCAGCACCCGGACACCGGCCTTTTTTATTTCGCTCCCGGCGAAGCGGCGCGTCTGCGTGTCCTCCCCCACCAGGAGTACAAGGGGCGTACCTTTGCCGCTTTCCACCGGAGTCACCCGGGAGGAGAGGGTAACGTCATCTCCCTTAATCGGCCAGAATACCCGGAACATACTACCTTCCCCGGGATTGCTGAACACCCGGATGTCCGCGTTGTTCTGGCGGATAATGCCGAATACCGAGGCCAGGCCCAACCCGGTTCCATGGCTGGATTCCTTGGTTGTAAAAAAAGGTTCGAAAATCCGCGAGCGGGTTTCCTCGTCCATACCTGTTCCGGAGTCCACAACGGACCATACCACCGCCGGGGAGGTCGGCCCCGAAGGAACCTGATCCAGTGAGACTTCAAGCATGACCCCTGATCCGGTGACAATCCGGATGCGCCTTTCCTCGGCTGCGGGATCCCGTTCACGAATCGAGTCCCTGGCGTTCATCATCAGATTGATCAATATCTGCTCGATCTGGTGTGGGTCAGCGAAAATCATGGGGATGGACTCTTCCAGGTCCAACTCTACCCGGAGGTCTTCTCCGATCAGACTCGAAAGCATGCCCATGGATTCCCGGATCACCCGGTTCAGATCCATCGACTCAGGCTGTACCATCTGTTTGCGGCTGAAAGCCAGTAATTGGTTGGTCAATTTCTGGGCTCTTTCACCGGCGCGACGGATCTGTGAAACCTTTTGATGTACCTCCGGCGGCAATTCCTTTTCACCCAGAATCATGTCACTGTACCCGGATATCACCGTCAACAGATTGTTGAAATCGTGAGCGACTCCTCCAGCCAGCTGGCCCACCATTTCAATCTTCTGGGCCTGCCTGATCCGCTCGTTCATCTGCCGGCTGATGGTGACGTCCAGCAGGGATGCGATGGTCACATCCGTGCCGGGAATAATATCAACATTGAGCAGGACCTGTTTTATTCTTCCCTGTCGATCCCGGAATTCAAACTCATATTGCCTGGGTGCCGCGTCCCGGGAGAACCGACGGCGTCGTCGATATTCCTGCATACGGTCAAGCCATGCGGGTTCCACGAAATCGGTCCAGCGCATATGCCCTTCAATCTCTTTGCGGGAGTAACCGCTCAATTCAACGAACTTCTGGTTGGCCAGGGAGATGCGGTTGTCTCTTTCGACCATTACGGTTGCCGTGCCGGTATTCTCAAAAATCGCCCGGTATCGTCTTTCACTTTCCCGCAATTCCTTTTCCGCCTGATGACGCCCGGTGATATCACTCAGGAAAACAAGCAGAGCGGGTTTGCCCAGGAATTGAAAATCGGTGACGTTGATCTCTACTTCGATGCTGCGGCCAGATTTGGCTATGGCCCTGATTTCATATCGAGAGGGAACCGCCCCCCCCTGTATTCGTTTCATGTAGAACGTATCCACCATTTCCCGGTGATCCGGGTCCACGAAATCGAGAAAAGGCATACCGGTAATTTCTTCCACCGAGTATCCGGATATCTGTTCCATCCTGGAATTGGCGAAACATACCGATCCGTCCTGTACAATGAAAATACCGTCGGTAGCCGCCTCCACCAGGGTGCGATACTTCTCCTCGCTTTCCATGAGAGCGCGGCGGGTTTCATCCAATTGGGTCACGTCCCGGGCGATGGTCAGAAGGCAGGGTTCCTTTTCCAACATAATGGGTTCACACGAAAGAGACACCACCACCACCTCTCCATCTCGTTTCCGGAAACGGGTGCGAAAATCCTTTACTCCGCCCTGACTCCTCAGAATCGCGTTCAATCCCTTTCGTTGCCGGGGATCTTCCCACATTTCCCGGGCCAGGAAGGGATTGCCGATAACCTCCTCTCTCCGGTATCCGAAAATCTCGAGGAAAGAGTCGTTGACATCCATGAAGTGGCCATTCGTCATGGAGCTGATGATCAGAGCATCCGGACTCGACCGGAATGCCGTGGCGAACTTTAACTCCGATTGCTTTAAAGCGGCTTCGGCCTTTTTGGTGGTGGTCAGATCTATAGCGGACACGATGACCCGGGAGTAATCCGCCTCATGGCCGGGGACGACCGTCCATTGATACACGTAATACTTGGGCCCGCCTTGCCCCGCGGTCGTGATCGATTCTCCGGAGAAACTTACCTCTCCATCCAGAATTTTCATGATCTGGCGCTGGAAAACCGGAAATGTTTCCGGGCTGAATACATCCAGAAGCCCGGGTTTATCGCTGTCTTCGGGGATCCCCGCCGACAGCCGGGCCGCCTTGTTCAGGTTGAGTATCCGTACCATTCCCGCCAGTCGGGCGAGTTCGTCCGGATGGGCTCTAAAGAAAGTCTCGAAATTACTGATTCCCTCACGTTTCCATTCATCCAGGCGGCGTTTGACCTGGGAGTAGTCTTCCTCCCAGATGGGAATGGGTGCATCCACGAACAGGCTCTGCAGGTGCGGATCAATCCCGGATGCGGCGGAATCACCGTCACGCTTTTTCTTCATACATCTCCCTCGCCGAATACTCCCGATCGAACACACCACTGAAAAAACACGGCGCGGCAGGAATACAGGAGCTCAACGCCGCATTGCATACAGTAGCATGCAGAACCCGGAGATGCAACGATTGTCCAACACCTTCCCCCGCAAGTGCGGGCGTACTGCGGAGCAGAGCGGGAGGCAGCGGCAACAACCGCATGGATCCCGGGATTCAGCAAAGAAATTACAAATGACCCGGACATATCCGGACGGGAACGCTGTGTCCGGCGAGCGGATATCGGCGGAATCAATCGTCCAGACGCTCCAGAAGAGAACGGATGCGCCGGGCGTGGCCCTCTTCCTGATCCACCAGGTCTTCGAACAGGCTCACCACCTCGGCGTCCACATTGGAAAAGGAAATGAACGTCCGGTACTGATCCCGGGTACGCTCTTCCCTTTGCAGGGCCACCCCCAGAATCTCCCGTGGAGAGGATTCGGCGGTAATCTCCATGGTGGGAACCACCCGGCGGGAAAGGTCAACTTCCGCGGGGAAACGAACATCCAAGTTTCCTCCGGGGGAGGGTTGCCTGTCCAGGAGACGGCCGAGCCGCGCGAAATGCAGTTTCTCTTCTTCCGCCAATTCCCGGGCGGTTTCCCGGGCCGCGCTATCCGTCAAAACCTCCTGGGCGGCGGTATAAAAAGCGAAACTCTCACTTTCAATATTGCGTGCATACTCAATGATCTCGCGAACCGTGATCTCCATCAACCTTTCTCCTCCCCGTTACCGGGATGTAAATACCTGTCGATTCCCCGGGCGGCCCGATGACCATTGGCCACGGCGTGAATCACATCGGGCCCCTCGATCATATCGCCGCCGGCAAACAAGCGTGGCAGTGAGGTCCGCATCCATGCATCCACCCGGATGCGACCGCCCGCACCGATCTCCAGCCCGGACCGGATCGAATCGGGAAGATATTCCAGATCCATACCCTGACCGATGGCCTCCACCACCATGGTGGCTGGGAAAAATCGTTCATCATCAGGATCCAGACGGGGGTTGAAATGACCCTGGTCATCAAAGACCGACAGGCAACGCACAACCCGCAGTCCGCGAATACGCCGGTTTTCCATCTCGATCGAGCGGGGTCCCCAACCGGGCTCCAGAGTGATTCCTTCCTCCCGGGATTCCACGATCTCTTCCCGGTCCGCGGGCATGATCTCCTCGGTTTCCAATGATGTGGTTACCAGGTTGACCCTGCCGAACCGGGCCTGCTGCAGCCGGGCCAGCGTACGGCTGATATCCATGGCCACGTTGCCGCCACCGATCACCACGATCGATTCATGTACGGGGATATCCTTTCCGGCAGTCACATCCCGCAACAGGTCGATAGCCTGAAAAACATCCTCGTGATCACTGCCGGGAACCCGGGTGGAACGGCCCTGGTGAAGCCCGGTGGAAACGAAAACCGCGTCATAATCGGCGTAAAGCTTTTCCAACGACACCTGGACGCCCACCCGCACACCGGTGCGTATTTCAACACCCAATTCGCGAATCTGACGGATATCCCGATCAAGGGCGGGATACGGCAACCGGTACTCCGGGATACCATAGCGCATCATGCCCCCGGGTTCGGGAAGAGCTTCGAGAATAACGACACCATACCCCAGCCGGGCCAGATAGTAAGCGGCGGACAATCCCGCGGGACCGGCGCCCACTACAGCCACCCGGTGGCCGTTCGGTTCCGGAGGACCGCCCAGAACGGCGGGCAGACGATGATCCGGAACCTGGTCCGCGATATAGCGCTTCAACCAGCGGATGGATATGGGATCGCCCCGATGTCCCAGGGCACATACCGTCTCGCAAAGGTGGGTACATACCCGGCCGCAGACCTGGGGCAGAGGATTGGTTTCGTACATGATACGCGCCCCCCTTTCCAGGTCATCTTCCCGGATGGCTTCGATATAATGGGGAATGCCCATATGGGCCGGGCAGGTGGCGACGCACAGGCCGCAAGCCACGCAACGATCGGCTTCCCGCCGGGCTTCTTCATGGGAATACCCTTTGACGATCTCCAGGAACGATTGCATCCTCTCATCCGGAGCAGCCTCGGTCATGGCCACGCGATCCAGATCGATGAGTTCATAATCGTCGGACCGGCGATACCCTTTATCCGCATCATCCCAGGGTTTCTCGTCCACGCCGGGAGTAAACCGGAACACTTCGGGGTCTTCGGAGATCCACACATATTCGTTGGACATGGTTAAAGAGCCGGTGGTGCAAACGTCCACGCAGAGGGCGCACCAACAGCAACGGCCGTAGTCGATTCGCGGGCGTAATCCGCTGTCGCCCTCCCGGGTCTCTCGGGCTTCCACCATGTCAATGGCCGCATTCTGGCAGATTTCTTCACAGGTGCCGCAGCCGATACAGGTGTCCATGTCATTGCGATGAAAGCCGCGATAACCGTCGGCACCGGGGCGCTCACTCAAAGGCCGTTTGACCGTAACGGGCACCCGAACCAGATTCTTCCATACCGTCAGGGGTTTGAGGATTTCTTGCAATGAAAACGCCATGGTTACCTCACTTCGCGACTCATCGTTCAATCTCCGGAGGATAGGTGTGGAGGGAAACCGCCAGGCCGGCCACATCAGCGATATTGGTTCCCGGCAGCAGCTTTTCCAGCAATGCGATTGCATGGGTGTAGCTGGGGCCCCGCACATTGACGCGGCGTGGATATCCGGAGCCGTCACTCACCAGATAGTAGCCATACTCTCCCCGGGTACACTCGCTCCGCACATAGGTTTCACCCGGGGGCACCTGCCAATGGAGCACGTTGGGGAGCCGGGCCATGAAGGATCCCGACCTGGGCATGCGGGACAGGATTTGACGGATCAGATCCACCGTCAGCAGCAGGTCCCGACGCCGCAGGTCGGCCCGTCCAAAGGCGTCGGATTGATGATGGATCACGGGTTCGAACTCCAATTCCGGGTATTTCAGGTAAGGCATGTCCCGGCGCACGTCCCGGGCGGCTCCGGCAGCCCGGGCATTGGGGCCGGTTATCCCATATGGGTCCACCCAATCGCGGGGGATCACGCCCAGGCCCTCCGCCCGCTTGCGGAAAACCGCATTGTGAAAAAGGGCTTGATCCACATCGGCCATGACATCCTCAATCCCCCGCAATACCGCCAGCATACGCTGGTCGAACCCCTCGGGTAACCGGTTCCGCACGCCTCCGGGCAGGATGTACATGTGGTAAATGCGGCCGCCGGTCAATTCTTCGAAACGATCGAGCACCAGGTCACGATGATAGGTGAGCCACTGGCCGATCACCCCCATGCCGAAGGCTCCCGCCTGACCTCCCAGCCACATGAGATAACTGGTCAACCGCGCCATTTCCAGGACCAGGGTTCTCAGCCACAACGCGGAATCCGGTACTTCCACTCCGGCCAGTTCCTCTACCGCGGCGGCAAAGCAGTACTCGTTGAAATCCGGCTCGGGCACACAGATCCGGCAAACGATCGGGAAACATTGAATATAGCGGCGCCGTTCCATCAGTTTTTCAAAACCCCTGTGGAGATACCCCACATGGGTGGTCGCATCCACGACTTCGTCTCCGGAAATCGTCAACTCCAGGGACATGTTGCCGGTGATTCCCGGATGGTTGGGCCCATGCCAGATTTTGACGAATTTTTCAGAATCCAGGTCAACCTGGAATCCATCCCCCTCCCGGGGAGGGAATTTGCTCCGATCCCGGTGACCGTCAAGCCTGATCATTACCGCCTCCGTTATCAGGGTACCGCCGCTCCCGCATATGGGCCTCCGGATCGATAGTGGAACGTCCGGGGCGGGGGAAATAGGTTTCCTCAGCGTATCGCAGAGTGTCGAAATCACGCCGGTACGGCGGGGGGCCTTCCCAGCCCTCGAGGATCAGAGGTCGGTCCAGCCGGGGACTCCCGGGAAAATCGATACCGAACATCTCCTTTAGTTCCCGCTGGTAGGTCGCCGCCGTGGGCCAGAGATGGTGGAGGGAACGCATGACGGGAAGATCCCGATCCAGTTTTACACGGGCGCCCAGGTCAACACCCTCTTCCGGATTGTGGATCAGGTATGTCAACTGAAACACTTTGTCCTCAATCCAGTCCACCGCCGTAAGCAGAACAAGGTGGGTAAACCCCCCCTCATTGCGCAGACGCGTGAGCAGGGCGACCAGGACATCCTTTTCAACATCCATGAAGACCAGGTCGGGACGGCGGAATTCAAGTACATCCGTCGAGAGCTCCGGCGCCACGGCCCGGATCCGTTCGATCAAGCGTGTTTGCCTGTCCATGTTGCCTCCCTACCAGTTGTAGTCGGGCATATCCCACTGGCGGATCACCCTTTTTTGATTGGCCTTGTACCACTCAAAATTCTCGGCGTAACGATTGGCGCCTTCGGCCCGGCCGGCACGGATTCGCTTTTTCAGTTTTTCAAATCCGGCCAGCAATGCCTCCGGCCTGGGCATACACCCGGTTACATAGACATCCACGGGAATATAGTGATCCAGCCGGTTGATGGTGTTGTAGCTATCCCAATACATGCCGCCGTTGATGGTGCAACTGCCCAGGGCCATGACGAACTTGGGATTCTGCATCTGCTCGTAGCTGCGCACCACCCGCTTGAGAGTTTTCACCGAAAGATAACCGGAGATCACGAACACCGACGCCTGCCTGGGCGTCGGTCGCCATTGGATGCCGAAGCGATACGCATCGAAGCGGGGCGTCATCAGGGGCCGCATCTCAATGGCGCCGCAACCGGTGGCGAATCCAAGGATCCACAATGATTCGGATCGGGCCCAATTCATGAAATCCTCGAAAATCTTCAGGCGATTGGGGGGATGCACCCTGGGCCGGGCGTCGGAAAACCAGTCCCGCAAGGGATCGACGGCAATCTCTTCATTATCCGGAGAGAGAACGGTATGGGGTTTCAGCTCGTCTATGCCCACGAAAACACCTCCACTGAATGAGCCACTATTTGAAGCCTCATATTGTCACCGCCAGTATTCCGATCAGGAGGGGGACTTTCAGGAACCAGCGGATCGACTGGTCGATACGGAACCTCGGGAACGCCACCCCGATGAAAACCGACCACATGTAAATCAGGAATACTTTCAGAATCAACTCAGGCCAGGATGCCGCTCCGCCGAAAAAGAGATTCATGAAGAGAACGGTCTTGGCCATGGGGAAAATCGCGCGATTTGTCTGCAGGATCCCCAGAAAAGCCGAATGGTATTCGGTGGGCGGTCCGATGGGGATCTCCTGGGGCGCCATGTGCAGGTTAAAGGGAGCACGCATCATGGATCCGAGGAACGCCAGCATGGCCGCCGCCGTGGCCAGGGGATTGGTACACATGGTCCAGTTCTGGACCCCCCCCTGCTGGGCGGCAACGATTCCGGTCAGCGACATGGTGCCATATTGGGAAATCACGGAAAACAATGCCAGGGCCAGGGGAACTTCCACGACAACGAATTGTGACAATCCCCGGGTAATGCCGATGGCCGAGTATGGATGGCCGCCTTCCGCCGCTCCCAGAGCCATACCCAGCATGCCGAAAAACATGAAATAGAGAACCAGGACCAGATCGCCGGCAAACGAAAAGTTGCTGAACCATAGGGAACCGAAGATCACCGGCATGAAGAGATAGAGGCCGACGCCCCCGGCCAGGCGGAAAACCGGTCCCAGGAAAAACATGACTCCGTGGGAAATGGAGGAACGCTTGGAGTAGTTCTTGACCAGGTCGATCCAGGGTTGATAGAAGCGTATGCCATGTCTTTTCCCCACCCGGGCGCCGATTTTTCGGACAACTCCCTGAATCAGGAGGCCGACATTAATCATAATCAATAATGAGACCAGGGCGTAGAGAATCTTTACAGGTGTAAATCCGTTGTTCATGCCAGCACCCCCGTCAGGAATACAAAAGTACCGAGCAGGTACAATACCATATGCAATATGTAGGCCTGGCCGTTGCCGGAATAGAGCCGCCGCAGAAAATCGGACACCGCCGCGACCGAATCAGCGGTACTCTGCCAGAAACGTGAGGCCAGAGGCGTGGCCAGGAATCCCAGGGCCTTGCGGAAGGGGGCAAAGAAGTTATGGGCGAAATGGGTGGTTTCCGGTCGGTAAGGCCGCTCCGCCGCGTATACGATGTTGAACGCCTTTACCTTCTGGGAGCGTCGCAGGGTCAGCAGCATCCAGGCCAGTACCGCCACGAAAATGGCTCCGGAAATGTACATGATCATGCCACCGTCCCAATATCCCAGCGAGGATACCGCCAGCCCGTCCCGCCAATCCAATCCTCCTTCCGGAAAAAATCCCGAGAGTACGCGACCGACGGGCCGGAGAATCATGTTGGGCACCATGGAAAACACCATAATGGCCCCCATGAGAATAAATTGTGGTACCAGGATCCAGAAAGGGGCTTCCCTTACCTTGCGATACCTGTCCTTGGGCATCCCTAGGAAAACGGCGTGAATCAATCGGAAACAGTATAGAAACGCCACGATGCCGGCCATGATCACCAGTACTCCCTGCAGGGGCCAGCCCTTGACCACAATGGCGTTGAATACCAGCCATTTGCCGGCGAAACCCGATAGCGGCGGCACCCCGGAGAGGGTGATGATACCGATCAGCACCGACAGGAAAGAGAGAGGCATATTGGCGATCAATCCTCCCATGCGGTACATCTTCTTGGTATGAACCCGCCAGACCACGCCGCCGATAGCCAGGAAGAGCAGGGCTTTGAAAACAAGGTGATTGATGGAGAAGGTAATGGCGGACAACCATCCCAGATGGTTCATAAAGGCCAGTCCGAATAGAATATATCCCAGTTGGGCGATACTGGAATAGGCCAGCAGACGCTTGGCGTCTTCCTGGAACGTAGCCATGATATTGCCCAGCAGCGCCGTTACGGCTCCCAGCCAGCTGAGGAAGAGGGCCGTGCCTCCGTTGGCCGCCAGGGCTTCCTTCCATGCCAGCATCAGGACAATCATTCCGAAAATCCCGGATTTGAGAAGGATAGCCGAAACCATTGGAGACACATCGGTTTCAGCCTCGGCGTGCGCTCCGGGAAGCCAGATATGCAGCGGCAATGAAGCGGTCTTGGTCAGAAAACCCACAGCCAGAAAAGCGAAAATCAAGGTGCTTCCCGGAGATCCCGCGGCTGCCGTCAAAGCGCTCAAGGCCATGTCTCCGCCTGCGGCGGCCCCGGCGAGGCCGAACCCCACAAGCATGAACAGGGCGCCGCCAGTGGAAAACAGCATATAGCTGAAGGCGTGTCCAAGCGAACGTTTCCCTCTCAGTATAAGGAAATATGACCCGACGGTCATGATTTCCCAACCGAAAAAGAATTCCATCGTGGTCACCGCCGTCAGCAGCATGGCCATACCGGAGAACATGATCACCGCCAGGGGATAAAAACCCCTGCGGGGTCCACGCCAGGCATAACCGGCCAGCAGAGTGATCACGCCTCCCAAGAGAAATATCACCCCAAATATCAGGCGAATCCCATCCATCCTGGGAAAGAGATAAGCCGCCAATCCGGACGTCGCGGCGATCACCAGGGTGTTCTTACACCAGGCGGGCAGAAAGTCGAGCCCGAAAATCAGGGCGGCGAATCCCAAGGGCAGGAACATCCACAAATCCATGTCGGTAAACAGGGCTGCCGTCCCGAATCCCAGCCCGTACGCCAATAAGGTCACCAACCCCAGGGGCAACCGGCGGTGCCAGCCGGGATTGTCAATTTCCACGGCATTGTCCTGATCATCCATGCCCTTGGCTGCTTTGCCAAGCCAACGGAAAAGGTACACCGCTTCCAGCATCGAGCCCAAAACGACCAGCACCAGGACAAACAGGGAACCCTGAGAACTCAGGCGCATAACCAGTTGCCATTTGGCGAAAAACGCGGGAAAGGGCGGAAATCCCGTCAGCATCAGCACCGCGGTTCCCATGACCATCAGGAGCATCGGCCGGCGCCCCAGAGCCCCCCATGCGGAAAGATCCCGGGATTTGACGAATCGGGACAACCAGAACAGCAAAGCTTTGGCCAGGGCATGGCTTACCAGCAGGCCGCCGGCGATAAGCGGGAAATCACTTCCAAGCCCGGGGGCCAGGCCCACAACGGCCATCAACAATCCCAGTTGGGCAACCGAGGAGTATCCCAGCAGGCGCCGGTCCCGGTGTTGCATCAGGGCCGCCAGGTTGGAGCCCGCGAAGGTGACAATCCCCAATATCGTCACCAATCGGTATCCGTCCGCGCCCCAAAGGGGCAGTACCCGGGCCAGAGCGAACAACACCGCGGTTGAATATGCCCCGGAAACCAGGGCGGATACTCCGGGGTGTACCGATGTATAGAGGTCCAGAGCCCATCCGTTCGCGGGAAATGGTTTCAATTCCAGGACCAGGGCGATCACAACCAGAAACAGGGCCGCGACTCCTCCGGGGAGACCGGAAATTCCCGCGGCCGCCAGATGCCGTATGGAGAGGCTGCCTCCCAGGTGATAGAGAAATACCGTGCCCAGAAGCAGGATTCCCGTTACCAATCCTCCGGCCATTAGATATTTGAACCCGGACGAAAGAGAATCGGGATCCCGGCTCAAAACCACCATTCCCGCCACGGCTATGGCTGATATTTCCAGGAACACGAAGAGATTGAAAAGGTCGGTGGTCATCACCAGGCCGTTCAATCCGGCCATCAATACCAAATACACCATGACGGCTCCCCGGCCCCGGGTACGCATGGCATCGATCAGGAACAGGCCGCCAAGCATTCCCAGAAAATTGATCAGCAACGAACCGAAAGCTTCCCCGGGCCCCATGCGCAACATGATGGAAACAGGCGGCAGGAAACCGGCGGTAAATGAAACCGCGGTACCCGCGCCGGGGGAAAAAATGAAACGGGCCAACCAACCGGCGGACACGATGACACCAAATCCCACCGCCATCAAAGCCAGGCCCACCGCACCCCTGCCTGGCGGACGGCGCCGCAATCCCATGATGAATGCCATGGACAGAGAAACCAGAATGATCCAGATGGGATTTAGGGTTACCATTTGAGATCCTTGTAACTGCGTATATCCAGAGAACGTCGACTCCTGGCCATCCGCAAGGCGAAGGTCAACATGAGCGCCGTTATTCCCAATCCGATCACGATAGCCGTCAATACCAGGGCCTGGGGAACCGGATCGGCCACCCGGTTGATCGCCTGGATCGCCGGAACGGCGTCATCCACGATGGGAGCCGTACGTCCGCGAATGGATCCCAGTGAAACCATGACCACGTGCAGGCCGGTATCAAACACCGAGAATCCAATGATCATACGCAGAATATGCCGGCGGGCCAGGATGGCGTACAATCCGATCAATATCAACAAAAATCCCGCTGCCAGGGTGATGACTTCAATCATGGGGACTCTCCTCCAGGTTCCGGCCCCCGGCTTCGCCCCGCAACCCTCCGAGGATACCCGCCAGTTCCGTTCCGACCTTTAAACCGATCAGGGAATAGATAATGGGAATGGCTCCCGCCGAAACCAGACGCCCGGGAATCCCCGTATCCAGGATACGGTTGTCAAGGAATCCCCCGGCCAGGAAAATTCCCAGGATTCCCAATGCCAGGTAAGTCAATCCCGAGACCGATTCCACCAGGTGCAGTATCCGGCCACTCGATCGGGTCCCGGGCTTGCCAAGCATTTGGAGCAGAGCCGCCACCGCGATTACCGCCCCGCCCTGGAAACCACCTCCGGGGGTCAAGTGCCCGTGTAGAAATATAAAAACCCCCAGGAGGATCACCAGAGGAGCCAGCAACGCCGCGCCGGTACTCAGGATCTCACTGGGGGGGAGACCCGCTGCTCCGCGTTCCCCTCCGGCATTCCTGAGAAGCAGGCCGATAACGGTGGCCGCCAGGAAAAGGACCACCACCTCCCCCAGGGTATCAAGCCCCCGATATGTGACCACTACAGCGGTGACCAGGTTGGCGCTGCCCAGTTCTTCGGCTCCGTGCCGGGCATAATGAGCGGCCGGGCCGGAAAGCTCGGTAACCGGAGTATACGCGGCGAATAGCAACCCGAGAATTCCTCCCACCGACAGGACGACCAGCAGAATACCCAGTTTACGCACCATCTTGAGACTCCCGGATTTCTTTTTCGTTTAACTCACCGGGTTCAGTCACCTGCCTGATCCGGTGAAGTACAAATAAAAATATCACCGTGGTGAGACCGCTTCCGATGGCAGCCTCGGTCATGGCGACATCCGGAGCGGAAAGCAGCAGGTAGAGGATCGAAGCCAGCAGGCTTACCACCCCGGCGGCGATAACGGCCGTCACAACCTCCCGGCCCATGACGGCCACCAGAGCTCCGGCCAGCATCCCGGCACCGGCAACAACGGCAATGGCGGTTTCCATCATGACATACCTCCTGTTTTCTTCGAGCTCCCCTCTCGATCCGGCTCAGTGGTCAGATCATCGCGTTCCGATCCTCCCCGGGGTTTGATCCCGGCAGCGTGGGCCGCCCGGGCCAGCACGTGAGAGGAAACCGGATTGCTGAGCAGAACGAACACCACAACCAGCAACGCCTTGCCCAGCCAGGCTGGATTCAGAGTGCCGATGCCGGCCAGGGAAAGGATCGCCCCCAGAGTAGACGCCTTGGTCCCGGCCTGGATCCGGGTGTAACAGTCGGGCATGCGCAGAACCCCCAGGGCGCCGATAAAGAGGAAGACCGCCCCCAGCGCCACCAGGACGACACCGATCAGATCAAGGGCATTCATGACAACCCCCCGTCCAGATAGCGCGCCACCGCCAGGACACCCACAAAACTGAGCAATCCATATACCAGGGCTACATCCAGGTAGATGGATCTTCCGGCCAGGTGAGCGATCAATCCCATCAGAGGCAGAGAAACAACGGTCAGCACATCCAGAGCGATGACCCGGTCCACCGTGGTCGGACCCGCGACGAATCGTACTCCCGCCAGAATCATGGCCAACAATACCAGGGCAAGGGCACCGGTTAGAATCGCTTCAACCATAAGCGACCTCCAGATATTTCTCAAACCGGGAAACGATGCGTCGTGAAGCACTCTCGGCGTCCCCGGGATCAATGTCAAGCCAGTGAATGTAAAGGGCATCTTCCCTGACCTCAACAGTGAACGTACCGGGGGTCAAGGTAATCGCGTTGGCCAGCACGAACCTTCCCAGAGGGGTGCGCAGGCGGGTGGGAACCTTTACGATACCGGGATTGATGGGCAGGGACGGCGACAACACCCGGCGAGCCACGTCAAGGTTGGAGAGGATCAATTCCCTCAGGAACACCATAAAAAAAAGCAGGTGCGCCAGGATCGCCCGCGGTGTCAAGCGTATTTGACCCAGCAGGGAAGCTCCGGAAGCGGTCATAAGGGTTATTGCCATGGAAACCAACGCGCCGGCGGCGAGAGTTTCGTTGGTTACCCCGCCGCTGAGCAGCACCCAGACGGCCAGCATGAGCAGAAATTGCATGACGACGGCTTTGACTCTCATGACTTCTCCTCTTTCAGGTGATGACGAAAAAACAGATATTCCATTTCGGACAACACGTCCATGAAGCCTACGGACACGCCGGGAGGAACCTGGATCGGTTGCAAAGCCAGGCTCAGGACGATCCGGATGCCCGCATTAACCAGGGCATCCACCACCGATTGGACTTCCGTTCCGGGTATGGCAAGGATGGCGCAGATAACCCCCCGCCCTTCCACCACATTCCGCAACTCGTTCATTGGATAGACCGGTATCCCCTCGCAAGTCAAGAAATGGTCGATGTCCTTACTAAATGCGGCGACGATGCGGGTCTTGTACGTGCTCCTGGCGTGGGCGGCTATGGCATGCCCCAGACGTCCCATGCCGACGAGAACGGCATGAAAATTACCGACCCGATCGAAAAGCTTTTCCAGTCGATCATCCAGAGCGGTCACATCGTAACCTCGTCCCCGGACTCCGAACTCTCCAAAGCGGGAAAGGTCTTTGCGAACCACCGTGCCATGCACACCGCACTTGCGTCCGATCTCTTCGGAAAGAACGGTCTCGACTCCCTGATCCCGGAAACGCCTCACGCACCTGGCATAGTAAACCAGTCTTTTCAGCGTCGCTTCCGGAATCTGGTGCCGGGAAAGATCGACGGAAGTCGGGGCTCTTTGTTTATCAAACTTGCTCATGTGAACACTTTCACTAATATGCCGTTAAAAAAACATCCTGTCAACTTTAATTTGATTTTTCAAGAATCCTCCGGGTTTCAGTTCTTCATGGCGCCGAACATCCCGAACAACTGGGCCCGGCTGTTTACCTTGAGCTTGCGGTAAAGAGAATAGATATGATTTTTTACGGTGGCGTCGGATATAATCATTTTTTCCGCGATAGCGGCCCTGTCCATACCCTTGAGCAACAGGATCAGTACTTCCCTCTCCCGCTCGGTGATCCCGAACCGGCGGCAGAAAACCTCCACTTCCCGTTCCTGCCTCAGCCGTCCGGCCTGTCGAGCCATCCGCGTCCTGTGCCAATATACAAAAAGTCCCACCAGGGCGGAAAGAATCAGCAGGCGGAACCACCAGGACATCCAGAAGGGCGGCATAACGGCAATCCGCAACCGCGCTCCCGTATTATTCCATACACCGTCACTCGTGCAGCCCCGCACTTGCAAAAGGTAATGTCCTGGTTGCATTCCGGCAAAGGTAATACGATTGCGATCTCCCAGGTCGATCCAATCTCCGGAAGCGCTTTCCAAGCGATACGCATAGCGGTTGTGAATGGGATTCGAGTAGTCCAGAGCGGAAAATCCTACTTGGAATGACTCTCGGTATCCCATTCGTACCCGTGGAATATCCGGAAGGCAATGCCGGACTTCATGTTGCTCAAAGACTTCCAGGCGGGTAAACCACACCGGAGGCACATGGGAACCCGCCTTGAAATCATCGGGTTGAAAAGCCGTCACGCCGGCGACTCCCCCAAAATACAACCTGCCGGAGGAATCGCGAAAGGACGCACCGATATTGAAACCCTGGGAAAGCAATCCATCCCGTTGATCATAGGCTCGAATCCGGCCGCTTTGCGGATCCAGACGTGCCAAACCCGAGGCCGAAGCGATCCAGAGGGAACCCTCTCCATCATCTACGATAGACATGATTTGGTTGTCGGGTAAACCGTTAGCCTTGGTATAGCGCCGGAACGTCCCCGTTCGTGTGTCCAGCCGATTCAATCCCCCGCCGTGAGTGCCGATCCAGACATCTCCCTTCCGGTCACGAAAAGCACAGAACACCGTATCGTTGCTCAGGCTTCCCGGGTCGTCGGCATGGTACCGGTAAACGGAAAATCCGCTGCCATCGGCGGCAAGCCGGTTCAATCCTCCCCCCCAGGTGCCGACCCACAATCCTCCGTCTCCGGCCTCGCATATCGTCATCACGATATCCGAACTGATGGAAGAGGGATTTTCGGGATCGTGACGGTAGCGTTTGATCCGGGATCTTTCAAGATCCCAGCATTCCAATCCACCACCGTCGGTGCCGATCCAGAGGCGGTTTTTTTTATCCACATGCAAGTCAATGACTACCGGATGTGGATAAACCGTAACGCCTTCCATCAGGGCATGCAGGCGTTGCACATCACCGGAATGCGGGTCCAGGATGGTGACGCCTCTCCCCCAGGTCCCCACCAGTATCCGGCCGTCATGCGTCTCCAGGATATCCCAGATACGAGTCATCGGAAATTGGCCGGAATCCGCTTCCCCCCAATTGAAATGCGTCCATTTGCCCGCGGCGGGATCGAACCGGTCAACGCCCCTGTCGGTCCCGAACCACATATTGCCGCCGGAATCCCGGAAAATGGTTTTCACTTCACTTCCGGAAATCCCTTCTCCCTCGGTTTCGTAACAGCGGTAATAGGTAATGCGCCGACGGGGATTGACAACCGCTAATCCCCCGATATCCATATGACCCATCCAGATCAAACCCGAGTCGTCCTGGAACAGCGTGGTGATCCCATCATCGGCAATCCCCCGGTCGCCGGCGGCTCGGGGCGGGAAATGGGTGATGGATCTCTTGTCAGTTCCAATCCGATCCAAACCGCCGTTGTCGATAAAACCAACCCATACAGATCCATCCCGGTCCTCCAGCAGAGCGGAGGGATATGCATTCTGCAGGCGGAGATGTGGATCTTTGTCTCCGCTCCGGTAAACACGTCTTTCACCTTCCTCGGGATGGAAGCAGACGACTCCCGACTGAGCGGCCAGCCAGATATTTCCATCCCCGCCGCAGAGCAGGGAACGCACCATTTGTCCTGCGTTTCCGGAGGGCCAGACCTTCCGCAACCTTGCCCCCTTCTCCTCGAAAGAGTACAAGCCCAGTCTGGTCGCCGCCCAGATTCGGCCCTGTTTATCTTCCCTGATGCAATACACCGGTTGGGCGATGTCATTCTCGGTCCCTCCATACCCATCCAGATGATGACTCTTTTCAGCCGCCGGATCGAATATCGCGATCCCTGATCCCTCGGTACCGATCCAGAGCCGCCCTTTTCGATCCATATGCAATGCCCGGATACGATCATCGGGTATGGAATGGATATCACCCGAATCATGGTGAAACCTTTTGATTTCTCCATTGTAAATATTGATGCGGTTCAAGCCATCCCCCCATGTCCCGGCCCAGATATTCCCCGCGCCATCCGCGTATACCGCCCAGATACCGTTCCCGGACAAGCTTGAAGGATCGCCGGGATCCATAAGGAATTCAGTCACATCCCGGCCGTTGCAGCGCACCAGACCGTTTAATGTTCCCACCCATACGAATCCCCGTTCATCCTGGCAAACGCCCCGGATCTGCCTGCGCATGATGCCGCCTTCAAGGTCGATTTGCGCGGGGATCAAAGTGTAATCCCGATCCGGTTCGTTCGCGAAAACCGATGCCATCATAAGAAGAACAGACATAATCAATAATCCTGCACGGGTTCCTGTTATTCCGGGCATGGTTCCGATTTTCCTCCTGTCGGCGGTTTTTCATTGATACGATTTACAATGTGCCAAAGTTGCCCTGTTCACTGGAAATTCCGGTCATGCTATCATTATGAGTCATGACCGTACCCACCATATCCTCTCCCTCCGGCGTAGGAAAAATGAAATCATGAAGCATTCGCTCGTTTCTCGAGGGCTTCTGAGGATCTCCGGGATACCCGGTCAACTGGCCCGCACCCGGCCCCTGGATCTGGCTTCCTTCCCCGCATCAACGACTTTGGTGACGGGCTCAGGCCGCAGCGGAACGACCTGGCTGGCGGAACTGCTTCTGGCAAACCGTCCGGCCCGCTATATGTTCGAGCCTTTCCATCCATTTCGATCAAAAGAGAGCGGAATTCTCGGGGGACGCCGCTATATTCCGCCGGAAACCAGGGATGCCGGTTTGGAAGCCCAGTTGGAAAAGATCCTCCGGGGCGGGATTCACAATCCCTGGGTCAACCGACTCAACCGCCGGGTACTGTCCCGTCACCGTTTGATCAAGTGTATCCGGGTCAACCTGATGCTGAGGTGGATCCACCGCCTGCATCCCGATCTGAAGATCATTTATATTATCCGTCATCCCCTGGCCATGGCCAATTCATACACCGAGCTAAACATGCGCCCGCCCATGGAAGAGTATCTCCGGCAGCCGGACCTGATAAGGGATTATCTGGCAGGTATGGAGAAACGATTCCGTGAGCCGGGAAGCCCGCTCTTTGCTCATCTTCTGCGCTGGGCGGTGGAACAGGTGGTAGCGCTGGACGGTCTCGTTCCCAACGAAGGGCTGCATATCCTCTTTTACGAAAACCTCTGCATACACCCGGGGATTGAACTCCGGCGGCTGGGAGAATTCCTCCGGCGCCCGCCGGGGGAAGCCATGTTTCGCGCCCTGAACCGCCCGTCATCCATGTCCCATGCTGGCAGCGCGATTCATACGGGAAAAGATCGGGTTTTACGCTGGCGAGACAATATTTCTTATGAACAAGAGACATTTGCAAACGACCTGCTTTCCCGGCTCGGCCTCGACAAGCTCTATGAAAAAAACGGTATGCCCGCAACGCAACCGGGAACATCACCCGAACCCTATGTTTTCCCCGGCTGAACGGGTGCATTGACATTTCTCCGGCCTACTCATACAATTGGTGACGACCGGGGCGGTTCTGTTTGGTAAATCCCGCCCGAACAAATCATAAGGAGGCGTCATGCTCAAGGGACATCCCAAAGGACTTATTGTGGCTTTTTTCGCCAACATGGGGGAGCGTTTCGGATACTACACCATGCTGGCCATATTCACCCTGTATCTTCAGGGAAAATTCGGATATACCGCGACCGAAGCGGGGGCCATTTACGGCGGCTTCCTTTTCGGGGTCTACTTCCTGCCCCTGCTGGGTGGCTTCCTGGCGGACAATGTGCTGGGCTACGGCCGTACCATCACCATCGGCATCGTCATCATGTTCATCGGGTACAGCCTGCTGGCCTGGCCGGGTATGGGCCTGGCCTTCGTCATCATGTCCCTGGCCATTATTTCCCTGGGTACGGGGCTTTTCAAAGGCAACCTTCAGGCACTTGTCGGGAATATGTACGATGATCCCAAATTCGGCAAGAACCGGGACAACGCCTTCAACATCTTCTACATGGGCATCAACATCGGCGCTTTCTTCGCCCCTTCCGCAGCGGAAGGCATGAGCAACTTCATCCTCAAGAGCAACGGATTGTTCTACGACAAGCGCATTCCCGCCCTGGCCCACAGCTTCCTCAAGGGAACCCTGAAGGACACTTCCCAGTTCCTGACCCTGGCTCAACAACAGGTCGGCGATGCCTTTACCAACCTTACCGATTTCTCCAACCACTACATCGCCACCCTCAGCAAATCCTACAACTACGCCTTCGCTATCGCCGCGGCAACCCTGATTATCTCCTTTTTGATTTTTATTGGTTTCCGCAAGTACTACAAAGACGCGGACATGACGGAAAAGCAGAAGGCCAAGAGTGAAGAGCATCGCGACAAGATGATCCATCTCACCCCGGAGCAAACCAAGCAGCGCTTTTTCGCCCTGGGCATGGTCTTTTTCGTGGTAATCTTTTTCTGGATGTCTTTTCACCAGAATGGTTTCACCCTGACCATCTTCGCCCGGGACTACACGGTGGCGGAGGTTTCCCGCCTGAACTACACCTGGTTCAACCTCCGGTCCCTGCTGCCCATCATCGGAGCGATCATTGGTTTGATCATAGCCCTCAAACGCGGCGTGTCAACTGCCTGGCGCTTTATCGGCTCCGGTATCATGGTAGTGGGCGGACTCCTGGCCTGGTATACCATCAGCGGGTACGGAGACACCAATTCCCTTTCTCCGCAGATCTTCCAGCAGTTCAACCCCCTGTTCGTCGTGTTCCTGACGCCCCTGATCGTGGGTCTCTTTACCTGGATGCGCAAGTACAACCGCGAACCTTCCTCTCCCAAGAAAATCGGTATCGGCATGGTTTTGGTGGCCGTTGGTTTCGGCATCATGCTGCTGGCCTCGATCGGCCTGCAGTCACCCGCGGCCCTGCAGGGCACGGTTTCCCCCGACCTGATCTCTCCGTACTGGTTGATCGGGATTTACTTCACCCTCACCGTGGCCGAGCTTTTCCTCTCCCCCATCGGCATTTCCTATGTTTCGAAGGTTGCCCCTCCAAAGCACAAGGGATTGATGCAGGGCGGCTGGTTCGCCGCAACCGCCGTCGGGAACCTGCTGGCCGGCCTGATCGGTTTTTTGTGGGACAAGTGGGAGATGTGGCAGTTCTTCCTCTTGATCGTCGTGATGTGCCTTTTGTCGGCGGCCTTTATTTTCGGAGTACGCAGAAAGCTTGAAAAAGCCGCGTCGGCTTAAATAGACACCCGGGTCCGGCCGGGGGTGATCATCGCCTCCGGCCGGCGCCACCGGCTCACGCAGAGTTCATTCGCACCCGCCCGTTTCCTTTCCCGTCAACGTCAGGTCTGCAAGGTTACGGACCAATTCCTTTGGATCCCCGTCCGGAACGAATGAACGGATCAGAAGCGGAGACCCGCTTCAATCAGCAGGCAAAATCCCCCCAGCTTGATCTCCACATCTTCAGTCAATACAACCAATTCCTTTGTTGCCCGGGTATACGCCAAGCCGGCTCCGGCAAAGAAATCGGTGGAAATATCGTAACGGATCCCGGCACCGACACGGAATCCGGTGGCGTTGCCGTCAATGGTTATCCCCAGAGCATCTTCTTTAAAGTGAACGAGCAGAATCCCGGCTTCAATATACCCCGTGAATCTGGATTCCTCCGCAAATGGAACGGCATAACCGGCACCAAAAGCGAATTGCTTCTGGGATGAATCAGCATCCGCCTGCAGTACCGGGGTCGTCCCCGCAACCGACAAGGTCCAGAAACCGCCCCATACATAAAGGGATTCGGTAAGATTCGCCTCTAGTTTGGCACCGGGAACAAAATGACTGTCCCCGTAAATCTCTTTATACCCGTCATCTCCGGGAAAGAACATTCCCGCCTGAAGGGAAAGTGAAAATTCCGCCGCCGCGGAAAGGGGAATACAGAGTGCAATTATTGCCGCAACACAAACCGCCTTTTTCACATTCATGATAACTCCTTACCAGGTAGGCCCCGGTGAGTGATTGCAAAAAAAATAATAACATGAAAAAAAAATAATTGACATCCAATAAAAATGAAAGCGACTGCATCCATACGGGCATCAAGATTTGAGATCAGGCGGATAGAAAGTGGGTCCGGTCCGGAGGAAAGGGCCTGTCGGAGGAGCGGACCGGACCCTTGAATCAGGATGGGGGCGCGGTCCGGTTGCGGACCCGGATCCCGCGCCACCCATCCATCTATCGGAACCAACCGTCGGCTGAATTAACTGCGGCTCCGGAAACATTCAGAATACGGGCGGCGTTACTCCGGGGATGACAAAAAAATCAATCTTCCAGCCAGAAAAGAATTTCCCGTCGGTATGTAAGGAAAGCCCTGGCCCCGGCCCGGGTAATGCGCAGCCGGGTTCTGGGTATTCGATCCACGAACTCTTTGGCTATGTGGATATACCCCGCCTCTTCCAACCGGCTCATGTGGGCCGAGAGATTGCCCCGGGTAAGTTTTACCCTGCGGGAAACGGATATAAAATCCACCTGTTCTTCCCGATAGAGAAGCGCCATGATTTTCAGGCGGGCCGGTTCATGAATCAGTCGGTTCAGAACCGGCGGGGTCATTGGTGAACGGTTTCCCGAATCGGTCACCAGTTGGCCTTAACAAAAGATTTGGGATGTCGACGCATGAAAACCAGCAGCCTCGCAATCCCCGCGGCCCCCACCAGTATTCCACATGCGCCGAGAGCAATGGAAATGCCGGGGGGAAAACCTTTGCCGGTTCCTGACAGCCAATGCCCTAGAATCACCGCGATACCGGCGACAACTCCATATACCGCCAGTCGATTCATCCCGAATACCAAACCAATACCCGTCAAGGCGGTCCCCATGAACAATGCCAGAGCGGCGGCAAATATCCATCCACCGGTGTGATGCAGGAATATTGGAATCATTGCGACCAGGTTCAGAATAGCGATGGGAATCAGAATAAGCCTGGCTTGCCCGGACCGCGATACTCCGGAACCGGACTTCTGTATGCGCCCGAAACGGGAGGCGGCGGTGCGCGACTTCAACCTCACGATTCCACGATACACCAATGCGTAAATGGGCAGCCAGATGACACATACCCAAAAATCACTCAACCCCCCGTGATTCATCAGAGATATAACCGCCAACTGGACGAACAGATATCCAACGAACAGATCCCACCAACCATTTTCACGCCAGGCGGTTGCCGAATGTGTTCCCAGCCGGCTCAAGTCAATTTCCCGCAAAAAACACCTCCTACAAACTTGTTTGCGCTGTAAACCTTATATCAATATGTATCGATTTCGCTGATCTGTCAATTTTCAAGACGATTGCGGGTTTAGTGTCCTTCGCCGCGCAGCATCCTGGGACCGTGTGCAAGCAACGGCAAAAGAAGTCTGGCCCCCAGGCTCACCGCTTTCACGGAACCCGGAAGATTAACAACCAGAGTGTGGCCGCGAGCGCCGCAAACCCCTCGGGAAAACACGGCGAAGGGGGTCTCCCGGCAGGATTCCCGACGCAGCATCTCGGCCACGCCGGGGAGCATTCGGTCACAAAAGGCCGTGGTCACCTCCGGGGTTTTGTCCCTGGGTCCTATCCCGGTCCCTCCGGTGGTTATAATCCAATCGGCACCTTCCATTTTTTCCAATACGTCACGTATGGCCCGGGGGTCATCGGGTACCAGCTCCATTCTGACCTTGGCGTCAACTGCGTCGGAATCCAGAATACGTCTGATCTCAGGTCCCGAACGATCCGGGTAATCACCCGCGAAAGCCCTGTCAGATATGGTGATAACCACTATGTCCAGCATTCACTACTCCTCCGCGAACCACCCTGGCGAATACTCCGTGATCAGGCAACACCGATTCTCCGGTTACCCGCAGGATTGCGTTCTCCTGATGCAGCGGTTTACCCAATTGGGTGATCTCCAGTTCTACCTCTCCAATCCGTATGGTTTGTCCGATCGACACCCGTTTCCAGTCCATGCCCCGGGTCAAGATGTTCTCTCCGAACGCTCCGGGTCCCAGATACACCTCCGGCCTGCTTCGTGCCACTCTTTTCCATGCCGGCCGAGCCACTTCTTCCGCCAGTAATGTTACCTGTCGGTGCCATTTGCCCGCGTGGGCATCTCCCTCGATACCCCATTCGGCGACAAAGCGAGCCTCATCCACGGGATGTTTCTGAACTCCCTTTTCCCTGGACCGGCAAACAGCTACGATCTCAAAGGCCATGCTTGGTTTTTTCCACCAGGTGAATATCGCCGATAACCATTTCCTTGTCCACGGCTTTGCACATATCGTAGATGGTTAAGGCCGCTACCGACACAGCGGTCAACGCTTCCATTTCCACGCCGGTCTGGGATTCGCAATCCGCCCGGCCGGTTATGATTATCCGGTCCCGTCGAATTTCAAAATCCACATCGACCCGGTGCAGGAAAACATTGTGGCAAAGGGGGATCAAATCTCCCGTGTGCTTTGCGCCCATGATGCCCGCCACCCGGGAAACCGCCAGTACATCTCCCTTTTTAATCATGTTTTTTCGGATCAAATCAAGCGTCTCGGCATTCAATTTGATCCATCCACTGGCCAGGGCCACCCGTCGACTCACCGGTTTGGCGCCGACATCCACCATACGGGCATTGCCGTCGTCATCAATATGTGACAACTCCATCGTTTCCTCCTTACATTCAATAGAATAGACGCTTAAAGGTCCGAAGACAACTGTTTCTATCCGCCGATCTGCCAGTTTTCCATGGAACGACACGCGGTCCCGGAAGCGGGTTTTTCTTTAATCGCCCGCAGGATAGAGGTTTCCAGGCTATTCCAATCCAGTGGAATCCTGGTGTCGGAGAAAAGACATGGCTTCAGGTAGCCGTCGGCGGTCATACGGATACGGTTGCAGGAATTGCAGGGCAGCGGCCTTTCGGCTTCATGTCCCGGAGGAATCGTATGATGATCCTCCAGGCGGTAATAATGGATGCGTTGCAGTCGCATATCCCGCTGCCGGCAGAATTCCGCCAGCTGCTCGACTTCATATCCTGTCGTTTCCTCCATTAACACCATGTTGATCTTGGTGTTCCGGAAACCCGCTTCCCGGGCGGCCTCAACGCCTCGCAAAGCTTCATCCAGGTTGCCAATTCTCGTGAGCCAATGGTAGCGTTCGGGATCCAGGCTGTCGATCGAGATATTCAGCCGATCCAGCCCGGCTGCCTTTAAGTCATTGGCGTAACGGTGCAACAGGACTCCGTTGGTCGTCATGGATATTTCCCGGATCCCCTGAATCTCCCGCAAACGTTTTACCAGGTCAACCACGCCGCGTCGCACCAGAGGTTCCCCCCCGGTCAGGCGAATCTTCCAAACTCCCAGATTCGCCGCGGCTTCAGCAACTTTGGCTATATTTTCATAGGACAGGATCTGTTCATGTCTCTTCAGGCTTACTCCTCCCGCCGGCATGCAATATCGGCAACGCAGGTTGCACCGATCGGTAACGGATATACGCAGATAATGGATATCACGACCCCAGCAATCTAACATGAGCCATTGACTCCTTGGCAATTTCCAGTTTTCCAGCGGGAACTTCCATCAGTCCCTCCGCACCGGTCAACGCGAAAACATGAGCGGAACCATGGTACTCCAGGGCGGAGATCCGGCCCCCAACGATCCGCACGGGGACAAACTCCGTACGTCTCGCCTTGCGCCGACGCCAGTCATTTCCCATCGGCAGAGTGAGTATCTGATGCTGAAAATCATGTCCCATCATGCGATACAGAAAAGGCTTGATCATGATTTCAAACACCATGAAAGTGGATACCGGGTTTCCCGGTAATCCGAAAACATACCCCCTCTCGTGCTTGCCAAAAACCGTTGGCTTGCCGGGCTTCATCGCCACTTTGGTGAATTGCAGCTGGATTCCCAGTTTTTTCATGACACCCGGAACGTAATCGTAATCTCCCATGGACACTCCGCCGGACAGAATCACCACATCCGCCGCATCGATCCATTTCTGCAATTCCGTTTCAATTCGAATCGGATCATCGGGAACGCGAATCACTTCCACCGGAGGCACCGACATGGCCCGCAGCTGCGCGGTGATAGAGGCTCCGTTTGAATCGAATATTTTCCCCTCTGCCAGTTTTTCTCCCGGCGGCACGATCTCCGATCCCGTCACCAATACGACGACCCGGGGAACCCGGTAAACCCGCAACCTGTGAGCGCCGGCGGCCGCGGCCGCGGCAATCTCCGCCGGACCTATACGCATGCCGTCACGCAAAACCCGGTCTCCCGGTTTCAAGTCCTCTCCCCGCAGGCATACATTCAATGTACTATCCCGCCTGGAAAAACGGACCATTCCTTGGGTTTCCATACTGTGCTCACGGATGACGACCTGATCACTCCCCGGAGGCATCGGCGCACCCGTCATAATGCGTATCGCTTGCCCGGCTTCGATGGCTGTATCGGAAATATCGCCAGCCGCCACGACACCGGTTACCCTGAATTCCTCTGATTCATCCCGTGAATTCACCGCGTATCCATCCATGGCTGCCTTGTCAAATGGAGGCATTTCGATGTCGGACACCAAATCACCCGCCAGGATTCTCCCCTGGGCTTTATCCAGATCCACCTTCTCCGTATCGGGTGACCATCGCGCCCGTAGCAGAATTCTCAATGCGTTTTCTAGTTCTATCATTTTCCATCCTCAGTGTTCAAAGCATCGAATGGCCGATACTTTCAAGGTTAGCACGACCGGATCACCCACCCGGATGCCCATCTCTTCCAGGCTGGTGCGGGTAATGCCCACGTTCAATTCCACTCCCGCGTCCACAAGTATTTCCGCTCCGGAAGCATTGCCCATGATCGCGCTTACCCGACCGCTCATATGGTTTCTGGCGGAAGAGTCCAGGGGGTCCCGGGAAACCAGAATATCTTCTCCCCTTATGGCCGCATACGCGAATTCCGACTCTTCAAGAGGAACCTGAAGTTCCCAAGCACCAATCCGCATACGGCCCCGCCTTACCGGGCCGCTGAATATATTTCTGTAGCCCATGAAATCGGCAACATCGCGGCTTGCCGGGCAGGTCAGAACTTCATCGGGCCGTCCGGATTGAACGATCCTGCCCCCCATCATAAGAGCAACCCGGTCGGCCAGGCTCATGGCCTCTTCAAAGTCATGAGTCACCTGTACAAAGGTCGCTCCGGTATTCCGGTGCAACCGTCTCAGCATTTTCTGGGTGCGCAGGCGATTGGCACGATCCAGCGCGGCGGTCGGTTCGTCGAGCAAAAGCAGCCGTGGCCGGATAACCAGCGCCCTGGCGATGGCCACACGCTGTTGTTCGCCTCCGGAAAGAGTCCTGACGTCTCGGCCAAGCAGATTCGTAAGCTCTAATTCCGCCGCGGTCCTCCGAACCTTTTCCTGTATTTGATTCTTTTCCAACCTTCTTACTTTCAATCCGAAGGCGATGTTAGCGAAAACATCCATGTGGGGGAACAACATGTAATCCTGGTAGATGAATCCCAGTGCCTGGAGATCCACCCCGGTGATCTCGCCGCTGTCGGGAAGAGCAAGACCGGCCATCAACTCCAGCAGTAAGGTCTTGCCCGCCCCGGAAGGCCCCATTACCACAAAATACTCGCCCTCTCGAATAGCCAGGTCTATACTCCGCAGAGAGAAATCCCCCAGATCACGGTCCACTCCCTCCAGGCGTATCATCTACGCCTCTCCTCGACCATCCGCAAAATCAGAAAAACGCCCAGACTGATCAGGATCAGCAAAACCGTTACGGGAAGGGCGTAACGCAAACCAAAGTTCTGAAATCTTTCATAGATCATCACCGGCGCCGTCATGGGATGGTACGCCAGGATCACCACGGCGCCGAATTCCGATATCCCCCGTCCCAGCATCATTATGGAGCCGGAAAGAATGGATTTGCGCACCATGGGCAGGCTGATTGAAAAAAACACTCTCCAAGGTCCTGCGCCCAGACTGCGGGCGGTTTTTTCATAGCGCTCGTCAACCAGCCGGAAACCGTTCTTTACCGCGTTCACCAGAAAGGGTACGGACACAAAGAACATGGCCAGGGAAATCGCAACCTCGGTACCGACCAGGGTCAGTCCGGTCAGGCGATGAAACAACGATTGGCGCCCCCACACCGAGAGCAGGGCGATGCCCGCGGCGGTGTGGGGTATGATTACCGGCAGGTCGATCACTCCCTCCAGGATCCGGCGGCCGGGAAACCTGCGGCGGGCCAGCATCCAGGCCAGGGGAATCCCCGTAACCATGGCGGCCAGAGTGGCCCACAGTGAAGCTCGCAGGGTAAGGGCAATGGCCTGTCGGACTTCTCTTTCTCCTGCCGTCCGGGAAAGTTCCGCGGGATCTACGGACACCACCATGCGCAGCAGGGGCAAGGCGATCATTAAAACCAGCAGGAAACCGGAAGCGGATATAATGGGAGTGAAAAGTCTGCGTCGTCCCGGGGCATCCATTATTTTTCCGATTGATCCGCCTGTTGAAAAAACACCGCCAATTGGGAGGGCAGGCGTCCAGGGTGGTCCGCCCGGGGGGGATAGAGGGGGGGCTGACCGTTATCTCTCATGATCTTACGTCCATCCTCACTCAGCAGGAAAGCGATGAATCGTATCCCCAATTCCGGATGTTCGGCGTTGCGCGGCAGCGTGACGCCGTACACCATGGGGGCGCCTCGCATCACGATCTTTTCGCCGGGGTTCCTGCCGGTCAGGACCACATGGGCCCGGCTATATTCCTCTGCGTGGGCCGAGGATTTCAGATTGATTTCATCCGGAAGTGTCAGGAATGGAGCCCGGTGCTGTTCCGCCACGCTGCGATAAATAAAAATGTAATCCAACTCGCCGGCTTCCAGCAGGGCGATCAGATCGGTTTCCTTTGACCGCATGTTCCGCAGTGGCATCCCCGACTCCAGCCGGGCGGCCAGGTTCATGGCCTCGGGATCCTTTCCGGCATAGTATTTCTCCGCCAATTTCCATGTCAGAATCGTTCTGTATCCACACGGATCGGCATTGGGATCGGAATGCCCATACTCCACATGGTTCCGCAAAAGCACGCGATACCAATTGTCCGCGTTTATTTCCCGATGGAACCGGCTGTGATCTCCATACATGATCACCATTTCATTGAGAGCGAATTCTATACACCATTCGGCGTGATCCGGGATCAACAGATTCCGGATCACCCGGGCATCAGCTGATGCCATCACATCGGCACGCCTTCCAAGATCACTGATCTGGCGGGCGGCGGTGCGGCTGCCATGGGCCTCCAATTCCACTTCCACACCGGGATTCCTTTCCATGAACGCCTTGGCGGCGGAACGAAAGGGAACGGCCAGGGATCCGGCATGAAGAACCCGCATCCTGACGGTCTGCGGTCGGGCGCAGGAAAACCCCATAACCACGATCAGGATTGCTGGCGTCACCCAGTGTTTCATCTTTCCTCCTGTGATGAAAAAAGGAGGATCGTTGGCGATTCTCCTTTCCACGGCGGCTCAACAGCCGCCATCCGGGAGGCCGCGGGGTTTCCCCCCCGACCCTGTCGGCCGATCCCGCATGGCCATACTGGCCGCAGCCGGAAAGGCTCGGAGAACTCACTATTTTACACTGCATGGAACCCGCCGTCAACGTCGGTTTTACCAGGGAATCCCGATCATACACAATATGGAAAACGGATTTCCCACCGATCGGAGGGGGCATGAAAGAGCAGGTCTTTGCATCCATCGGGCGCCTGGGCTGGCGCCCCGCGGCATGGATCATCTACCTGGAGACCGCGATTCAGCTCGGAATCAGCGCCATGGTTTTTCTGTTTGACAGTGGTTTCCCAATCTGGATCGTAGTAACCGGCTGGATCGTTCTGGTATGTGTCGCACTGGTTGTGGCCCTAGAGCAAAACCGGAAAAACAAAAGGGAATCCGCGGTTACTGCCTTCTCTGGGATCCCAAGGACTCCGCCGGGAAACAATGAAGCTTTCCAGGATAACGCTGTCGCCAGGATCGAGTTTCCCGGGGATGCGGATATTTTAGGTCCTCGCATAACACCTGCTCTTCAACGGTGAAGGAAAAACCGGAAAAACCTTGATGAACCATTGGTTTTCCATATTTCAGGCTCCAGACGGAACCCTAGCGAATTTCCTGCGTATAGTAAAACAATGCGTTTCCCCATAGGACTTCTATTTGCGTTAACCCTGATGGTGGGCCTGGTCAGTGTCCTGCTGGCGGCGCGACTTTATCAACGTGGCCGTCGATCATGGCTGCGCCATTACCTTTATTATGTCACCTCATTCTGTCTGCTGGAGTTCCTCAACCTGGTCGCCGTACTGATTACCCGGACCACCCTGCAGGATGCCTCCCCCGAAGTCATTCTGCGGGCAACCCTTTCCATATACATCGTGGTCCTGCCTCTGGCCCCCCTGCCGGTTTATTTCCTTTTCCTGACCGCTCTGGGATTGTACGGCCGAAAACTCACGCGGCCCTGGCGGGTTGCCATGCTAACATCATTCGGGGCCATACTGGCTTTGACCGCCATAGCCGCCGGGATCTTCCTGTCTCTTGGAGATGACGGAATGATGTTCTCCCTGGGCCGCATTATTAATACCGGCGCCCAGGCCGCTTTCTTTACCATCCTCATC
>Ga0272442_10001876_pt1 | contig 31190 bp, 29 predicted proteins | sample SSMForm2O_FD_200262 | JGI IMG/M metagenome (GOLD analysis project Ga0272442, IMG submission 200262) | Marine sediment archaeal communities from Little Sippewissett salt marsh, Falmouth, MA, United States - SSM-Form-2O | ecosystem: Environmental > Aquatic > Marine > Wetlands > Sediment ... | reverse complement strand
AAAAGTCTGGTTTCAACATCATGGCTCATACCGACATAGTAGCGGTCAATCTTCTCAGAATACAGGATATACACATAGTAATTCATAATACCCCCCAATACAAAAAAGGCCGGTTAAAAACCAGCCTTCTCAGCTCCGGAGGAGGGACTTGAACCCCCAGCCTAGTGGTTAACAGCCACCCGCTCTACCATTGAGCTACTCCGGAATCATTTGAGAATTTAATATACAAAATTTTAAATTAAAGTCAAGGCTTTTTTCATCGTTGACTCTTTAAATTTATATCAGTATATTAAAAGCCATGTATAAAAATGAAATACGAAATTTCTGCATCATTGCCCATATTGATCACGGCAAATCGACCCTGGCAGACCGGCTTCTGGAACATACAGGAACCGTATCTCCCCAATCGATGATGAACCAGGTCCTGGATGACATGGACCTCGAACGTGAGCGGGGCATTACAATTAAAGCCCACGCCATACTCATGCGGTATAAAACCGCGGGTAAAACCTACACGCTGAACCTTATTGACACACCGGGCCATGTCGATTTTTCATATGAAGTTTCGCGCAGCCTTGTAGCGTGCGAAGGAGCTTTACTGGTTGTTGACGCAGCCCAGGGTATAGAAGCCCAGACAGTAAGCAATATTTACCTGGCCCTGGAAAACGACCTTACAATAATACCGATCATCAATAAAATAGACCTTCCCAGCGCCCAGGTAGAGACAACGAAAAAAGAGATCATGGACCTTCTCGGATGCGGAGAAGATGAAATTTTGCAGATAAGCGCGAAACAGGGTACAGGCATTGAAAATGTCCTGCACACGATTGTTAATCGTATCCCCCAGCCTCAGGGGCACTCTTCAGGGCCGGCACGGGGCCTTATATTCGACTCGGTCTTTGACTATTACAGGGGCGCCATCGCCTATGTCCGTATTGTTGACGGTGCAGTACATGCGGGAGATACAATCCGCTTTATGTCTACAGGTATGGATTTCGAAATTGACGAACTTGGCGTACTCCAGCTTCACAGACAGAAGAAAGACTGCCTGCGTTCGGGAGAAGTAGGATACATTATTGCCGGTGTAAAAAATCTTAAAGACACCAAAGTGGGCGACACCATTACCCTGTCAGACAATCCGTCCGACGAACCCCTGCCCGGTTTTAAAGAGCCGAAACCCATGGTATTTTCCGGACTGTTCCCTACCGATGCCGACGATCTTGAGGAACTCCGGAACAATCTTGAGCGTTTAAAACTCAACGATTCAGCGCTGATAATGATGCCTGAGAGTTCAGCCGCTCTTGGCTTCGGGTTCAGAGTCGGCTTTCTCGGACTGCTCCACATGGAAATAATACAGGAACGTCTCGAGAGGGAATACAAACAGAACCTGATTACAACCATGCCCAATGTTGAAATTCAGGTTATTACAAAGACAGGAGAAAGGCTGACCATTGATAATCCCGCTTCATTGCCCAAACTGCATGAGATTGAGGCCATTGAAGAGCCCTTTGTTCAATCGAGCATTATCACTCCGTCTGAATATGTAGGCAATTTAATGACCCTGGCCCAGGAAAGGCGGGGGATATATAAAAATACAACATATATTGACCAGGGGCGTGCGAATCTGTCATATGAATTTCCCCTTTCGGAAATCATATTTGATTTCTATGACAAACTCAAATCCCTTTCCAGAGGGTACGCGTCCTTTGATTACGAGTTGATCGGATTCAGAAAAGCAGACCTGGTTAAACTGGACCTGCTGATAAACGGAGAGCCTGTTGATGCGCTATCCATGATCGTACACAGGTCAAAAGCCTATGAGTGGGGCCAGAAACTGACAATCAAGCTGAAAGAACTGATCCCCAAACAGCTCTTTGAAGTAGCTATACAGGCTGCTATTGGATCAAAAGTAATTTCACGTACAACAGTACGGGCCGTACGTAAGAATGTTACGGCTAAATGTTACGGAGGAGATATTACCCGTAAGAGGAAACTTCTTGAAAAGCAGCGGCAGGGTAAAAAACGCATGAAAATGGTTGGAAAAGTGGAAATTCCCCAGGAAGCATTTCTTGCTCTTCTGCAAATCAAATAACACGTAAGGGGTATGACATGAAAACGTCATCCAGGCAGAAATCAGAAAAAAGTAAAAATAAAAGCTCGGCCCGGCAGTACGCCGAATCGTTTATTGTCGCTCTGGCAATCGCCCTGGTCATCCGGGCGCTGGTTATCTATCCCTTCCGGATTCCTACAGGCTCCATGGAAGACACACTGCTTGTAGGAGATTTCCTGCTTGCCAATAAATTCGTGTACGGGCTCCGCTCTCCCGACTGGATAGGAATTCCCTATACAGAAATCGGCTTTCCCATACCGTTTTTCAGAACACCGGGATTCAGAAAGCCCAAACAGGGTGATGTTGTCATCTTTAAATATCCGCAGGATCCCAAACTGAACTATATTAAACGGTGCATAGGAGTAAGCGGAGACACCATTGAAGTACGCAAGAAAAAGGTGTATGTCAACGGCGTGCAGTTTCCCGACCCTCCGCATTCAAAACATATCGGTTCGCTCTATCCTGAGTCATACAATGAGTTTTCAATATTTCCTCCTGGTGCAGGCAACAGAGACAATTACGGCCCTGTACGTGTACCTGCGCCCGGTGATGTATACACCTTTTGCGATACAAACCGCGCGTTGTGGTACCAGCAGTTCCAGGTGGCGCTCTATGAGGGCCACATAATTACTCTCAGCTATCACGGACAAACCACAGAATTAACTGTTGCAAACCAGAACCGGTGGCAGCGTGCCATTGAGACCTATCCGGTCTCCAGCTTCGCCATTGACGGCACATCTGTTGACCAGCTTACATATACCGTTAAAAACCGTCACTACTTTCTTATGGGCGACAACCGTGACAACAGCCTTGACTCCAGGTACTGGGGATTTCTGCCCGAACGGTATGTGGTAGGTGAGGCACTGATAATCTATTTTTCATGGAACAGCGAGCTCCCCTTTTATCAGCTGGCAAAGAAACTGAGGCTGTTGAGAATATTGAATCTCATCCATTAGCCATGGCAGGAATATACATTCACATTCCCTTCTGTGTCAGGAAGTGTTCGTATTGTGATTTTTACTCGGTAACAGACCGCAGCCTCATTCCACGGTATATTGACGCGCTTTTAAAGGAAATCGACCTTAGAAGCGCGTCTTCTTTTTCAGGCCTTGTCTTTGATTCAATCTATTTCGGCGGAGGAACGCCGTCGTTATTGTCTCCTGCACACATCAGCTGCATTCTTTCACGCCTGAATCAGAAATTCTCTTTAACGGCCCAGCAGGAGATCACCCTCGAAGTCAATCCGGGCAGCATGAGCCCTGAATGCCTCGGGCACATCAGCAGAAACGGCATCAACAGGCTCAGCATTGGCTGCCAGTCTTTTAATGATGATGAATTGAAACGTATGGGCAGGATTCACAACGCACACGGTGCAGCAGCATTTGTCAGACAGGCCCGTGAACATGTTACAAACATCAGCATTGATTTGATATACGGACTTCCCGGCCAGAACCTGGAATCGTGGAACAACACCCTGCAAAATGCAGTCAGCCTGGAGCCCGACCACATATCGGCCTATGTGCTCTCATGGTCGGAACGAACCTGCCTGGGCCGGTCTATCCTGTCGGGCAGTGTTCCGGAACCGGACACCGACACCATTGCCGGCATGTTTCTCCACACATCAGGCCTGCTGCAAAACCATGGATACTTACAGTATGAAGTATCCAATTTTGCCAAACCGGGAAAAGAGTCATTGCACAATCTAAAGTACTGGAACGGGGAGCCTTACCTGGGCCTGGGCACTGCTGCCCATTCATTTACAGGAACACGCCGCATGTGGAATGCAGCTGATATTACCCGGTACTGCGCCGAGACCGCAGCCGGCCGCATACCGGTATGTTCTGCTGAAGACCTTACAGCCGAAGAGCTCTCCCTTGAAAAAATCGCATTGGGACTCCGCACATCAACCGGTGTGAATCTGGAGTATATTGAAGCCCATTCGGGGATTGTCCAGGAGATTGTCCATAAAGACCTTGGGGAAATTAAGGGCGGATCGTTGGTGCTGAATACAACCGGGCTGCTTGTAGCTGACGAGATCGCTGCCAGGCTGGCAGGGAACACCTCAGGCAAATAGCTGCCGGGCAGCAGCATGGAAGAAAACAAACTGCAGCCCGGCATACCGATTATTTGATCTTCTTCAGCATTTCCTCTGCTTCCTTCTTGAGCTCCGGATCATCTTCTTTTACTGCCGGAAGTTCAAGCACTTTCTCCAGAGGCTCCTTCATCATATCCTTCTCACCCATATATTCATAGGTGCGCGCAAGTTCGAGATAATGCTCTATATGATTCGGATTGATCTCTATGGCCTTCTTGAACATGGCGACAGATTCTTCATTGGAGGCTGGCGGTACACCGCCGTACAGCACCTTGGCAAAAGATTTCAGTACCCAGCTGAGGTTTGCCAGGCCCTGGTGCCAGCGTCCCAACACATGGTATGCCAGGTCCGCTTCCGGATTCAGTTCAACTGCTTTTTCAGCCTCTTTTTTGATCATCTTGGAAAGTTCGATCTTTTTCTTGCCGCCGCGGAACAAGGCGAGCCTGCCGTACGCTACGGACAGTTTAAAATGCCCCTGCCAGTCTTCAGGATTCAGCTCTGTCGCCTTTTCACACAGTGTAACAGCCTTGCCGAACAGCGCTTCCTTGCGTTCTTTTTGATCCTCGGGCAGATTATCTGCAAAATCTGTTGTTTCACTGCCTGCTTTCCATGTCGCTTCGTAATTAGATGGATCCAGCTTCAGTACCTCCATATAAGTCATAGCTGCCATCTCGTGATTCCATGCGTCAGCCAGGGAGTCGCCCTTTGCCATCAGCGCATTGATATTTTCTGTCTGCATACCGGATAGAGCCACAGCACATACCAGGCAGAATGCAAGAGTCATGAGTACACTTCTCTTCATGTTACCTCCGAATTAATTCATAAGGATGCTTGTTTTTTTAAAAAAGAGGATTATGTTATAAATAGTCAAAAATATTTACAAAAACAAGGTTTTTTTAGCCTCCTTTGCAAAGTAGTTGTTTGTACCCCATATAAATTGTATATTCAAAACCGGAACAAACAAATACAGTGCAGCATACAGGAACACGATATGAGTAAAAATGACGCAATTATCATACACGGCGCAAGAGAACATAATCTTAAGAATATTGACCTTTCCATACCCCGGGGCAAGCTTGTTGTAATTACTGGGCTGTCAGGTTCGGGTAAATCGTCCCTGGCTTTTGATACTATCTATGCCGAAGGGCAGAGGCGGTATGTGGAATCATTGTCAGCCTATGCCCGGCAGTTTCTGGGCCTCATGGAAAAACCCGATGTTGAAAGTATTGAAGGGCTTTCACCGGCTATTTCTATAGAACAGCGGGGAACCAGTAAAAACCCCCGTTCTACTGTCGGCACTATTACTGAGATATATGATTATCTTCGGCTTCTGTATGCCCGTATCGGCGTGCCGTTTTGCTACCAATGCGGCCGGAAGATCGAGAAACAGTCTGTTGACCAGATGGTCGACTCTATTCTTGAACTGGAAAATGGAACTAGGATACAGCTGCTTGCTCCTGTTGTAAAAGGCCGCAAAGGAGAGTACAAAGAAGTATTCGATCAGATACGGCGCGACGGTTTTGTTCGGGTTCGTGTTGACGGCAGCGTGTATGACCTTGACGACGAGATCAATCTGGAAAAATATAAAAAGCACAGTATTGATGTTATCATTGATCGCCTGGTCATAGACACAGCCATACGAAACCGTTTGACAGATTCCATAGAAACAGCACTCAATGTTTCATCAGGCACAGTCATTGTAGATGTTATCGGCGGAACAGAGCTGCTCTATTCTGCGCTGTTTGCGTGCAGCATTTGCGGTATAAGCTATGATGAACCCACACCAAGAAGTTTTTCATTCAACTCCCCTTTTGGTGCATGTCCTGTGTGCAACGGTCTTGGATCAATCATGAAGATAGATCCCGACCTGGTAGTGCCCGACACGGAGAAAAGCATCAACCAGGGGGCCATACAGCCCTGGGGCAACTCCAGAGACGGCTGGTATTTCAGCCGGCTCCGGACCATTGGTGAAGCATACGGATTTTCCCTGGATGTCCCGTATAAAGACCTGAAAAAGGAACATCAGCAGATCCTGCTGTACGGTTCAGACGACCGGGAATTCGAATTTTCATACACCTCAGCAAACAAACGGGCTGCGGGAACCTTTATTAACACCTTTGAAGGTATTGTGCAGAACCTCGAGCGGCGGTACCGCGAGACCGGATCACAGGGAATACGCAACTGGATTGAATCTTACATGAATGTTCAGACCTGTCCTGAATGCAATGGTACACGGCTCAAGCAAGAAAGCCGCTCAGTAAAAATACACGGCAATGCCATCTGGCAGATTACAGAAATGTCCATTAAAGAGGTGACCGCGTTTTTCAGCGCCTTGAAACTGACAAAACGGGAACGGACCATATCTCATCAGATCCTCCAGGAGATCAATGAGCGGCTGAAGTTTCTCAGTGATGTTGGGCTTGACTACCTGACCCTCAATCGGTCCGCATCCACACTGTCAGGCGGAGAAGCCCAGCGTATACGCCTGGCTACCCAGATAGGCTCACAGCTGGTCGGTGTCCTTTACATCCTTGATGAACCCTCCATAGGCCTGCACCAGCGGGATAATGACCGTCTCATACGCACTCTAACCACCCTCCGGGATATCGGCAACACAGTCATAGTTGTAGAACATGACCGGGACACCATTCTCGCAGCCGATTATGTTATCGATCTGGGTCCCGGTGCAGGGGTCAACGGGGGCAGCGTTATTGCTCAAGGCACACCGCAGCAGATATCAAAAAACCCTGAATCCATTACCGGAAATTATTTATGCGGGAAAAAATCGATACCAGTACCTGAAACACGGAAAGAGCCCGACAGCAGAAAGATAAGCATACACGGCGCATCGGGCAACAACCTCCAAAACATTGCGGTTGACATCCCCCTGGGGCTGTTTGTATGTGTAACCGGAGTGTCAGGCTCGGGAAAATCGACCCTCATCAATGAAACACTGTATCCTGCCCTGCGCAGGAAACTGTACCGCAACAGACAGAATCCTCTTCCGTATACATCTATCTCGGGATATGAGGATGTTGACAAAGTTATCGATATTGATCAATCTCCCATAGGGCGTACACCGAGGTCAAACCCGGCCACCTATACCGGTGTATTCACCCATATCAGGGAACTCTTTTCACAGCTTCCCGAGGCAAAGATCCGCGGATATAAACCCGGCCGGTTCAGTTTCAATGTACGGGGAGGGCGGTGTGAGGCCTGTGAAGGCGACGGCATTATCAAGATCGAGATGCACTTCCTTCCTGATGTATACATCCCGTGTGAAGTATGCAAGGGAAAACGTTACAACCGGGAGACACTGGAAGTGAAATACCGGGGCAAATCTATTGCCGATGTTCTGGATATGACGGTATCCCAGGCCCTGGAATTTTTTGACCGAATCCCCAAGATCAGGCGAAAGCTCCAGATAATAAAAGATGTGGGGCTCGGCTACATCCATCTCGGCCAGCCTGCCACTACTCTTTCAGGCGGAGAAGCCCAGAGGATCAAACTTTCCACAGAACTTTCCAAACGGGCCACAGGCAACACCTTTTACATCCTTGATGAACCTACAACGGGTCTGCATTTTGACGATATAAAACTGCTGCTGTCTGTACTGAACAAACTGGTCAGCCGGGGAAACACCGTACTCGTCATTGAACACAACCCCGACGTCATTAAAACGGCTGACTGGATTATCGACCTGGGGCCTGAAGGAGGCGATGAAGGAGGCAGAGTCGTTTCATCGGGCACGCCCGAACATATTGCTGAATGTTCAGTCTCTCACACCGGCCGTTTCTTAAAAAACGAACTTGTCCGCCAGTGACTCCTGGCACGTGTTTTACAGAGTTGGTTTGACATTGTACGTACAGAAAAACGCCGGCCCCGAGGGGCCGGCGTTTCCTTCATACGAGACATGACTTCTCTGGATGAATGTATATTACACTAAAATCAGGGCCCTCAGGTTATATCCTCGGCCTGAACCCATTGCCGAGCACTTCATGCACATTATTGACAATAACAAAGGCATTGGGGTCCACCTCTTTAACTGCACGGGTCAGTTCGGTAATCTCTTTCCGGGTAAGCACTGTGTACAACACTTCCCGCTTCTGATCCTTGTACAGCCCCCGGGCTTCAAAAGCAGTTGCACCCCGGCTGAAATCCCTGGTAATGACCCGGGAAATTTCATCGGTCTTTTTGGACATAATAAACGCTGACCGGGCATAGTCAAACCCGTCAATAATGACATCAACAATACGGGAAGACACAAACAGCAGGACAAAAGCATACAGGGTCAAAGTCAGGGCAGGCCTTGCTCCTGAAAGGTGCCTGACATGAATAACTATTCCGGCCAGTACGATGACGACAAAATCGACAGTCATAAATGTGGCACCGGGGTTTATCCCGAATCTTTTTCGGGCCACTGCAGCCACCACATCAGACCCTGCAGTTGTACCTCTGAATTTAAAGATAATGCCAAGCCCCAGGCCGACCAGCACAGCTCCGGTAAGTATTAACAGTAAAAAATCATTCTGCCTCAGCTGCACTATGGAAGGATGCAGATGCATCTGTATAGATTCGAATCCGGGTACCCGGCCTCTCACAAAATCAATAAAAAAAGAATTCATAGTGAACCCGACAACCGTGCGTATGCCGAACTGTTTTCCCAGCACTCTGACACCCCAGATATACAGCGGTATATTAAAAACCCACATCATCAGACCCACTGGAATAGTATTACCTGAAAGATAGTGAACTGCCATGGCAAGGCCGCTCACTCCGCCGGGCACGACTTTGGCGTCAACAAGAAATACTCCTACGCCCAGGGCCATTATAAACGCGCCTATGATAATAAAGCAGTAATCGATTATTGCCTGTTTTGAAAAAATCTGCCTTAGTTCCTGTATAATACGTTCTTTGTTCATTGTACTGCCTCTCTGCCGGTATTATGTATTACATAGAATGCTGCGCATTCTGTGTATATCTCCAGGGGCTTTCTTCAATACGGTTTCTCTGCCCCTTTGTTGTAAACGGGCATAATATACAGCATTTGATGGTGTAAATGCAACAAGAATCTTATCTATTTTTTTTCTTACTCTGGATGAATGCACTGCCCGGGTATTTATTCAAACAGGTCCAGACACAGAGCTATAAGCGCTACTGCTGCAGTCTCGCTGCGGAGTCTTCTGGTGCCCAGGGAGACAGGAGAAAACCCCTGTTCACATGCTTCAGCCACTTCGGCATCTGTGAATCCTCCTTCAGGCCCCACTACCAGAAGCACACTCTGCTTCCTTCCTGTAACAGTATGAGAGAGTGACCGTACAGCAGTGCTTCTGTCGGTCTGCGCCGCAATAATCCTAACCGATCCTGCACCGCCCATCAGCACTTTGTGCAGCGGCGTAATACCTGTAATCTCGGGCACAACCGTGCGCAGGCACTGTTTTGTGGCCGACAGTGCTATTCTTTTCCAGCGGGCCACTTTGTTTGCACCGCCGTATACAACGCTGTTCTCTCCGAAAAATGGTATAATTTTTTTTACGCCCATCTCTGTGGCTTTCTCGATGAGCCACTCAAACCGTCCTCCCTTCACTATGCCGGCTGCAAGACATATGTCGGTAAGCGGTTCTCCGTCACCTCTGCTCTTTTGTGTGATAGTTCCCCGAACCTGTGAAGGGGATACACTGTTCAGAATTACCGTATAACAGGTGCCGGCTCCGTCAACAGCCCGCACACAGTCTCCCTGTTTCATTCTCAGCACCGAAACCATGTGCCTTGATTCTTTCGCCCGGAACACAGCCTCTGTACCCGATATATCACGGGGATCGATGTAAAAATATCTTTGATGCACTTACAACTCCTAAATATCCACACCTATGTCAAAAATTATTTCCGGAGAACCCTGCTCGTCCCAGGCAAGGTCAATACGCATTACATGGACATACGGCAGAATTATATTCAGGCCGATACCTGCACCCGACACATGTTCTCCCTGTGCGAATCCTCTGTCCTTGAACCATACCGCACCGTAATCAAAAAACACCGATCCGTAAATACCGAATTTCATATTATGAAACTGCGGCAGGCTGGTAATATTAAAATACCTGATATCCAGCAGAGGAAACCTGTATCCGGCGCTTGCCATTGCCAGCATGTCACCCTCAAATACATCGGAGAAATGCCCGCGCACCCTGTTGGAATAGCCTATATACAGCCGGTCATACAGAGGCATGCTTCCTGCCGATACAGTAGCTTCTCCGCGAAATGCCAGAGAACTCCGTCTTGACACCGGCAAATAGCTCCTGCAGTCAAACGTGATACGCTGGTACATGGGCCCCGAATTATCAAACCCTGTGTTTTTGAAATGCAAATTTACATAATACCCTGAAAGGGGAAATTCTACCAGGTCCCGACGGTCGTACAGCACGTTTACACCGGCTGAAGGGAGCCTGTCTGTTCTTGTCACGGTATCGGGCTCAGTAATATCGAGGAGGCGGTACCCCAGGCTTATCTGTCCGTAAAAATGGTGGCCCCAGCGCCGGCCGATATCCCATTTAAATCCTTTCTGATATTCATACACGGTCTGGTCTGCATAGTGTTTATTTTTGATACGTGCGTAAAACAACTCGATCTTGGTAAGCAGATTATATTTTTTGCCTATCCATGGATTTGAGTACGCCAGATGCACAGCCGGATCATATCCTGTCCAGAATATTCCGGCCAGTTTCTCTGTACGCCCGAGAAAATTAGAATGGATAAACCCTGCACCCCACGACACCTTGCTCCAGTCACGGTCATTGATAAACAGAACCGGGAAGGGTACAAAATATATCTGCTCGCTGACCTGAATGACAAGGGCAATCCCATTATTTTCACTAAGCCCGGTTACCTGCACCCGGTTAAAAACAAGAAGGTTTTCAATCCGCTTTCTGTCACCTTCGAGCCTGGTGCTGTCCAGCACGCTGCCCTGTTTCAGCTTCATCTCGCGCAGTATGATTGACTGTTTCGTTTTATTGTTGCCGCGTATCTCAATACGGGTGATAATCCTGCCGTACATGGAGGAATCAACGCAGACCTGGCTCATTGATGGAGCCGTCATACAAAACAGCGCAGCAAAGGCCAAGGCCCGTATAACCATGTGTCTCATATTCAAAACATCACTCCTGTGCCCAGGCCCACAAATCCGATGCCGCGGCCCTGGTACCCGTATTCAGCCCGCAGTACGATATTATCCAGAACCGCATGAATTCCCGTTCCCACAGCAGCATGGAATGTACGCTCCTGTGTTTCACGTCCTGTGAACCATGCAGTTCCGGTATCAATGAAAAGCACACCTAAAAATCCGATATGCATCCCTGAAAAGGGCCGCCGGACATACAGCAGCGGCTTTCTCAATTCTGCACTCATCAGAAAACCGCTGTCTCCGTATATGGATCCGGTCCTGAAGCCCCGCAGGGTCCTGCCTCCGCCGTAATGAACCCGTTTATAAAAGGGGACTGTTCCCTGTGACATGTGAATTCTGAACCGCAGCGCCAGTATGCTTCCCGATGTTAATGTTGAATAATTTCGCATTTCCAGCTGATATTGTATAAACGGTTCCCGGTGCTGCACAGACCGCCAAGCCATAAAACACGAAGCGAAAACTCCCTGAGCCGGATAGGAATGCCAGTCCCTGGTATCAATAGTGCCTGTGACAGTCAATCCTTTCAGAACATCCCGGCAGGTCCCCGACGCCATAACAGCAGGATCTCCGAATTCAACATACTCCTGTAAAAATTCCACCGACCCTGAGGCTTCCTTTGACAGATGAACACCAATGGTGCCGCTGTACTCATGCACGGTAAGCACCGCGTCAGACTCTACATCAGTAAAACGGTAGGGATAATCCAGGCTGCTGACACATAAAACGGCTGAGAAAAGTGCTTTGGGCCCGAACCAGTTGTTTCCGGCTTCAAAACCGTACTTGTTGATACCGCCCTTCTGGACCAGCACCTTGCAGAAACTGCCGAATCCCAGCGCATTTGTCAGTGTTACACCTGCTCCGCCGTATATTCCGAACACATCATTATCGCCGATAACGGGGTCCACAGAAAAAATGCCGCGGTCAGTTACATGCAGCAGCAATGAGCAGGCAGTGTCATAACTTGATGGTTTAAGGTAAAACTCTACAGATTTCACAAAAAGCTCACGCATGCAGAACTGCTTCATCTCCCTGAGGTCTTCTATAGAATAAATCGAACCCGGGACAAGTCCCAGACGGCGCATCAGCACATCCGTGCGTGTTCTCTGGGCACCGTATATACGAACCCGTTTTACTGAAAAATCCCCGACGGATCCGTATGCAGACACAGTAAACAGTATACACAGAAAAGCTGTCTGTACCTTCCTGTTCACCTGGAAATGCTCCTGTAGATATCAGCGACCATCAGCCGGTCACCATCCCACAGAATCACATCGGATATTCCGTCACCGGTAATATCTTCCATGTGCATCCGGGTGCAGAACTGTACACCGGCACAATATACAGGATCAGCTTTAAACCGGCCCAGAGTATCATTCTCATACACTTCAAGTGTGTTATCGGCCCACAGCACAGTGAGATCGGGGAAACCGTCATTGGTTACATCACGTTCACAGGAAAACCGCATTCTGAAGGTTTCCGTGTCCAGCGGATCTATACCATGGCTGCTGTGTATAGTTTGATCTGGTCCGGGTCCTGCACATCCCCGGGAGCTGAACCGGTATACAGTGAACTGCCGCTCTGACCGCCGCTTAAGAATGTACCTGGGAATCTGTAAAACATTGAAAGGGAATCTGTACATGACAACATCCATGCGCGAATCAAGGTTTATATCACTGAATTGCACGCCGGAATTGTAGCCTTCAGCCGCCAGCATACAGGAGGGCTCTGATGGAAATACACCGTTTCTGTTTATATACACAGCCATTTCGGACCGTTTTCGCACCGGCGGATTCTGTACAGTCCGTATGGACACAACATCGGGCAGTGTATCGCCGTTCATATCATACAGAAACGTCTCTGCCTTTTGTGAGGGGTTTGACATACATTCATCAGGATTATACATACCCGTGTGTACAGTCGTGTCAGGCTTCATGCCTGATGCAGCGGCAGCGGATGTTCCCTCGAAATCAAAAAAGATATGTGCTGTTTCAGGGTAGAGCAGCAGCAGATCACTGGTTCCGTTGCCGTCAGCGTCATTGACTTCAATGCCGGGAAAACAGAACTGGTACGATTCGCCTTCCCCGGAATACGAATATACTGTGTGCCTGCACTGTATTAACGCAGCGGCCCTGTATTCACCCGAAGTGTCCTGGGAATACATACATAATCCTTCAGGAGTCATGCTGAATATTTCAGGCAGCATATCATGATCAGTATCAATCACATGTGAAACCGGAAAAACTCCCTTCATATCAGGAATAAACGGATTTCTGCATACAATGGTCTGCACACAGGCCGGACTGGTCCCGCACGCACTGACACGAAAGATGTCAATGGAATGCGTGCTGAAGAAAATTATTTCAGCACATCCGTCATTATCAATATCTCTTGCAGAATAATACACTGAGGCAGGATTAACCTGGAATTTTATGGAAGCACCGTTGTTCCATTGCGGCATACAAGATGAAAGGAATATCTGCAGCGACCTGCTTCCAGGCCCGTTGGCGCCTGCGCAGGCCGCGATTACATCAGCAGCTGAATCTCCGTCAATATCACTGAAAGAGACAGCATTCACACACCCGGCAACATTAAGACGGTATACTCTTTCATGCGGATCTGATGAATGCACAGGCTTAATTATACAGAAACAGCAAAACCAGACAATAATTCCGGCGGTACATCGGCTACTGTTTGACATGCGCAATCCATTGTCTTAGGGTTTTTCCAGCAGGTCGTTTATCTCAATTGCCAGCCTGTCTCTCAAATCCGGCCTGTAGCCCTTGTGAACAAACTGGATATTGCCTTTCTTGTCAATAACGAACAGAGTGGGTACACCGCGGACATTGTAGAAGGCATCTGTTCCCTCGTTGAGCAGCACGGGCAGCGATATCTTATGCCTGCCCATATAACCGTCAACAGCGTCTAACTCTCTGTCTGTTACAATGGTAATAAAAAGCACCGAATCGCTCCACTCCCTGGAAAGGCTCTCGAGCTGCCTGAGCATAATTGCTGAAGACCTGCTCCAGGTGGCCCAGAAACATACAAGCACAACAACACCCCGCTGATCTCTCAGAGAAACGATCCATTCGCCGTCAACTGTTTCCAGTTCGAAATCCGGGGCGGGGCTTATTTCCCTGTTTGCCAGGACCTTTTTGGTGTAGGAAGATTTCAGATAATCGGCCTCTTTTTTAATATAGGGTTCTATCTGTGCATCAGGTTTGCCCAGATAGTTCCAAAGCCGTATGAAATCCACATATGCGGTATCTGCAACTTCTCCGCCGAATACAGATGCACGGGCGAACCACTTGAGAGCGTCCTCACGTTTCTGCATATGCGACAGAACTGTTGCATAATGGTAAAAAACAGCCGGCTGCCTGGTTGCAGTAACAGCTTTGGACAAATAGCCAAGGGCTTTTTCCGAATCGCCCTGAAGAAAATATATCCAGCCCAGTATATCACGATACCGTCCTTCAGTCGTCTCGATGCGGCCGGTCCAGTCAGCGCTGTCCATACCCGGAGGCACGCCTGCGGTTTTGGCCTTTTCCAGCAGTTCCAGCGCCTTCACCGCATATTGCTCTGCTTTGGCCAGGCTGACACGCCTTTCAGAAAGCGTTCCGGCGATGCCCGAGAAAATCCTTGCCGATGAGGGCTTTTCTGCTGTACGCAGAAGCCGGTCTCCGATCTCGACCATTTTCACTGTATCATCAAGCTCAATAGCCGCAGTAGCCACTCCTGACAAAGCCGCCTCTTTCAGGGGCCCGTTCCCGTGGGCCTGCAGAAACTCTTCAAGTTTCTCCATCCGTTCGGCGGCATCTTCAGTCTGCATCACATCAGCAAAATCCTTCTGTGCTGCAACAATACCATGGGGATCATCCTCAAGGAGTTTCTTTTCAATATCTTTAACTTTGTCCATCTGTCCGACAAGAGCGTAGGCGTTCATGGAAAAATATGCGACTCTTGTACTGTCAGCAAATTCATACAGATTTTTAATATCCTTTTCAATCTGTTTGGAAACCTGTGCCTCTGTACTTCCCTGCTTTAGCAGAACCGTATACAGCATCATCCTGGCTTCCAGGTTTTCAGGGTACTCGCGAATCTCTATCATAAGGTCCCGTACCGCCTGCAGCAGATTTGTCTCATTTCTGCTTCCCCCGCCTGTAAAGGTCAGGGCCCGCTGCATATACCCATTTTTAACGGGCTTGCCCAGGCTGTCATGGAGTACCGCGTCACCAAACATGGTTCCGGACTGCTTGGGAACAATCTTTTTCCCCTTGCCCGGACCCGTCCTCACTTCATACTGCCAGTATACCATCTTGACACTGGTATCTGTGACTGAAACCTTTGTAAACCAAAGATTATCATCTCCCTGTTTCATGGGTATCCGTTCCGGCTCTGCAGCCGGATTCCTATACAGCAGGACATCAACCGTGTCGACAGATCCTGTCCCTGATTGCGGGTCAACAGCAATGGTAAGGATAAACGGCTCATCATAGGATACTGCCAGGGGATATTTCTGCTTCCCGGCCTGGCAGAAACTGTCTGCCGCAGTATAGAAAAACGCCCACGCCATAATCATTGCTGATACAGTCTTTACTGAATTTCGCATGTAATACTCCCTCCTTGCTGTTATCCCGATTCCGGAATGCAAGACAATTCTCTCATAGCGATACCAAACCGAAGGCCCCGGTCACTGACAAAACATGATTCTGCACCCATGCAATCCAGCAGAGCACACAAAATAGCAGTGCCGGCTACAATAACATCAGCACGTTTGGGATCTATTGTAAGCAGGGCCTTTCTCTGCTCCATTGTACATGAGCACAGTTCTGCAAGTTTTTCCTCGATAAATCTATGTTCCAACAGAGTGCCGTGGACAATTTTCCCGTCATAGGTCTCAAGCCCGTGATACAGGGCGGCCAATGTTGTAACTGTACCTCCGGTGCATACCAATGTATCGGGTTTCTTGAGCCGGAGCTCCGGCCTTGACCGTAACTGTTCTGCTGCATACGCCCGCAATGCGGCTATTTCACCATGGGCCGGCGGATCCCGGCGCAGAAACGCTGACGTTCCTGTAACCGCACCCAATTCAACGCTGTGTGCTGAAATGATGCTGCCGTGTTCCGATACTACCAGTTCTGTACTGCCGCCTCCCACATCAAGTACTGTCAGGAAACCCTTGATCTCCCGGCCGGAGACTGCTCCGTAAAAACCGAAGCGGGCTTCATCTTCTCCTGACAGCATTTCAACATCAAGGCCGGTCTTCTGCTGTATAGCAGTGCAGGCCTCTGCAGAATTGGTGATCATCCGGAATATATGGGTTCCGACAACAGCCACAGCACCGGCTCCGTGTATTCGGGCCTCTTCCTGCCAGTGGTTCAATGTTTCGGCAATTAAATAAACCCCTCTGTCCGAAAGTCTGTTCCTGCTGTCTGTATACATCCCCGTGCCTATGCTCCTGAGATGCTGGGCTACAGGCTGAATACTGTTTCCTTGTTTCCGGGCCAGCAAATAGAGCATCGAGTGAGTGCCTATATCAATAACGCATATTCGTTTCATCGCCGCTGCCCGTCAATTACCGGCCCCGGCAGTAAACCACCGGCTCTTTCCTGTGACGACTTTGTCGCCGAATCCCGTTACCGTAAACAGTGCGTTCATAAACCAGCCAGTGGCCTTTTTCCCTGCCTTTTTATCAGGCCGTATCTTTTTCAGGTCGATATCTTCCGCCCTGCCCTGAAGCCAGGTTTTAACTTCCTGATAATTTTCCAGGGACATCTTCCGCACAATCACACGTATAATTATCCGGTATTCCCGGCCCGTCTCCAGAAGTCCGGGTTGTGAAAAACAAAACTTCTGCAGCGAGCCGCACTTCTGAATAATACCTCTCTCCGAATATGACGACACATTATCACCCGGTTCAGTCAACTGATAGCTCTTCTGCCAGCGGTCATATCCGATCTTCATCCGGCGGATCCGTTCTTTTTCAATAGTATCGGGAAGATAACGGTTCCTCCGCCACAGCTGAACTCTGTATTCAACAGTAGCAGTCAAACCCTGCTGCAGCCCTTCAAGCAGTTGTTTGTCTATGAGATGTGTAGCGTTAAAATCGAATTCAACGGTGCTTTTATCTGTATACAGTGTGTCGAAATAGCATCCGGTTTTACTCTTTTTGGCATACGCACCGGAGCTCATCAGGACAATACAAAAAAACAGTGTCACACCTTTTTTCATCTCTGGATTCTCACCATAGTATTACTGGTATATTAAGAGAAAAATGCCACCCGCAAAGGGGGTGGCTTGCAACTCTACTCAATGCAGCAGACCGGCAGATTCTCTGTCCCCCTTCATTTCCGGTAATGTGGAGGTCTGCTGCACACCGCCCGGGTTCAAACTTATTTTACAAGCAGCATTTTCCTGCTCATACTGCGGGCCGGACCTCCGTCAACAGGTTTCGCTGTAATATGATACATATATATTCCGGCCGGAAGGAGTTTCTTTCCGCTGGCTGCTGCATTCCACACAATGGAATGATACCCCTGCTGCTGGATACCCCGGTTTATACGCTGGACAAGCTGTCCTGTTGCAGTAAATATCCGGACATCAACCTGAGCAGGCCTGTCAAGGGTATATCCGATACTGGTAGAAGGATTAAAGGGGTTTGGAAAATTCTGATGAATTGTAAAATCACGGGGTATGTCCCCGCCGGTACCGCAGTCGGGATCGCACACTGCGTTTGTAAGGTTTGTTGAGTTCTCCAGCCGTACTACGAGGCTGGCATCGGTAAAGTCTTCATTATCCTCTTCAGAGTGAGACACAACCTCAAGGACCGTGCCTATATCGGCTGAAACCCATTCATAGGCAATAAACTGTTCATTAAGCTCTGCAACCTTGTAACCGGTACTCTTTACATACACCTTCAGGCTGAATGTCCTGTGTATTTTCAGGCGGACACATTCAAAGACGCCCGCAGGCACTGTGAGTGTGCCGCAACCGTCAACCTCCACAGAGGATAAATCACAGGCAATGAGTTCAACGTCTACAGGAACGCCGATAACGACCTGAATTGTCTTGTCGTATTCCGATTTCCTGACCCACGATTTTCCATACTCCAGGGGAAACAGGTACTGCACCTGGTCTTCATAAAAATCAACAGTCCCTGAATAAACAGGATTTGCCGTTCCCATACCGATCGCCTTGACTGCGTCAGTATCCTTGTATTCAAAATAGTGCAGCGCGAACAGGCCCTCAGCCCCGTCAGGCAGAAGGTAGGGGATAGGGTTAAGAGAAAGGAACTGCTTGCCGGTCCTTACCCACTCTGCCGCGGAAAAGGCCTCATCATAGTAGAGCGTATCATCAGAAGGGTCCGCGTACACCTGCATGAATGATCCCGCCTGAAGGTCCTGGGTAAAGTCCCAGGCCTGCCCCTGCCCCGGATTTCCCAGGTCAACGGTTACACTTCCTGTGGTATCAGCGTAATAGGTATTCTCCGTGCCTACTGGCGGATACTGGTCTATAGAGATCCTCACCTGAGACAATACCGGAATCGCTGTCATTGTAAAAAAGGCAAGTACTCCAAAAACTCTTTTTATTCTGTTCATAGCACTTCTCCTTCTTTTTAACCGGCATTATCAACGCATAGCAACAGCGCTATGCCCGACCAACGCCGTACATTTTATTGTAGCATGCCCCGGTACAAAAGTCAAGCACATATTATGCCTGAAAATTCTTTGATATCAGCGCCATCATGTCATCACATACTGCTTCTGCGCGCTCTTTTGTCTCTGCCTCTGCCATTATTCTGAGTATAGGTTCTGTATTTGATTTACGTACCTGCACCCAGTGGTTCTTCTCTTCGATCTTCACCCCGTCAACCAGATTCAGTTTGGAAGCATCACAGGTATTTTTCACCATTTCCAGAACAGCATCTGGGTCCGCGCCGCCTATTTCAATACGCTTCTTGACCATGGTGTATGACGGAACCTGTCCGGCCAGCTCAGATATAGTGCTGCCCTTTTCAGCCAGCATCTGGAGTATTACAGCCACAGCCATTGGAGCGTCTCTTCCCAGGTGTATATCCGGCAGAATAAGCCCCCCGTTGCCTTCTCCGCCCACCGATGCCATGACATCCAGCATCTTTGTAACAACATGAATTTCACCCACCTTGGTTCTGAACACTTCAACGCCTGCTTCCCGCGCCACATCATCGACTGCCCGTGTTGTGGACACGTTGACAACGACCGGGCCTTTCCGCTTTTCCAGAATATATTTTGCTGAAAGCACGACTGTATACTCTTCACCAACCGGTTTCGCTGTTTCATCAACCACAGCACACCGGTCAACATCGGGATCAACGGCAAATCCTATATCCGCACCCGACTCCTTCACCGCGTCACAGAGGTCTTTCAGGTTCTCCGGAACCGGCTCTGGAGTATGGGCAAAAACACCTGTGGGATCTGCATGGATTGCGTGAACAGTACATCCGAGGGACTCCAGCAGCCTCGGAACAACAGTACCGCCTGCTCCGTTGACACAATCGACTGCCACAGTAAACTTTTTTGACCGAATTAATTCTGCATCGATAACATCCATTGAAAGGATAGCGCCGATATGATCTGTTGTGGCATTACTGTAACTGGCAAGTCTGCCGACCCGGTCCCATTCTTTATATGCTGCTTTGTTTCCGGCGATTATTTTCCTGAGTTCCTCTCCTGCAGCTTCATCAAGGAAGACCCCGTCCTTGTTCAGAAGTTTCAGTGCGTTCCATTCTGCCGGATTATGACTGGCCGTAATAATAATACCGCCCACAGCATCAGAAACCTTGACTGCGTGTTCCACTGTCGGCGTGGAACAGATACCCAGATCAACAGGATTGCAGCCCACTGACATTAACCCTGAAAACACCGCGTGTTTTACCATGTTGCCTGTAACCCGCGAATCTCTCCCTACCAGCACCTTTCCGCCACCATAAAATGTTCCGGCTGCTGCACTGTACTTCACCATCAATTCCGGTGACAGTCCATGCCCCACAATACCACGGATACCTGAAACACTAATCATTACCGGTTTTGCCACATCGACTCCTCTCAGTCCCATATTATTCTTTTCCGATTGCCTGAGTACTGCAGTAATTACACATTTGCGGTACTGTTCCGTGTCCTCCATTTTCCCCCACAGCCATTTACTACTGGATACGGCCGGGCTTTCTAGCTGCGTGCAGAACGCACCAGGCCTGTCAGCATTCTGCCGACTTCCATAGTGGAAAGCAGAATCTCATCATTATCTTTTATATACCCCAGGTCCTGTGAAAGTATTAAAAAATATTTCACCTCTTCGATCTTCTCCTGGCTCTGTTTGTAGAAAAACTCCTTCTCCTTGGGATTTCTGCGCATAAATCCCGATCCGATTTTCACCGGTATCAGTTCAGCTGAACTTCTTATTCGTGACACGAGTTCGTTTTTTTCATCTTTTGGAAACTTTTTTGTCAAATCATACACGTCCAAAACCAGTTTGTGCGCTTTCTGCCACACATTCAACTGCCGGAAATCGGTAAGTTTCTCTGACACGTACACTCCTCCTCTGTTTTCATTAAAACTCTCCGCGCAACGTAATGATAAATGTCCGTACCGGTTCAAGGTACCGCTGCCGCAATGTGTAATGATAATTGCCGATATTCTTTACAGAAAGATCTATCTGCATACTGCCGTAAGAGTATCCCGCCCGCACATCAGTCACATACTCCGGCACCCTCTCATCGGCATTGTATATATTAACAACTTCTTCTATCCTGCTGGCATAGGAAAAATCCATGCCTGCCCTCCAGTTTCTCCAGCTCAGGTCAAATCCGGCAGTGGCCCTGTGCCTGGACCGGTAGGGCAGCATGCTGCCTGTAGTACAGTCAACAGGATCAAGATACGTATACCCTGCATGCCCTGAAAGGAGATCTCCGAAACCGGCAATCCTGCACAGCACTTCCACGCCCCGGTTTCTCGCTTTGCCCAGGTTTACGAACTGAAAAGCCTGTTCAACGGGATTCATATACACATCTATCATATTTTTATACTCTACCCAGAACAGCGACACATCAATAACCAGGGCCGGCTGTATTGTATGCAGCAGCCAGGCGCCCGGATTGGATGTAAGCCGGGGCTTTTCAGCGCGGGGCCGGGAAAATGAGACGGCCTGACGAAACCCCGCTTCAAAATTCCATGACCGCTCAGCTTTGTCCAGCCCGGGGTTTCCCACAACCCGGAATCCTGAAACAGAAATATTGGCGAAGACTTCAGCAATCGACGGAGCCCTGAAACCATGGCCCGCTGACACACGCAATGCTGTACCCGGCGCCGGTTTGTATACCAGGCCTGTTCTCGGGCTGACCTGCTGATCTGTTGCCACACTGTCTATTGTGTGAAAATCATATCTGGCGCCCAGCACTCCATACAGTTTGTCTGTCAGAGCCAGTTTATCTTCAGCATACACTGCCGCGTCTATGACAGACCTGTCTCCGTATATGAGGGAGTTTGTTGTATAGTAGGTACCGTCCACACCCATGGTAACTGAGTGCCTGCCCGATACATAATCGGCACGGGTTTCCAGCCCCATACGGTCGGTAACCGCATAATCGTTATTGTCGGAAAAATAATTTTGCCAGTCACACCTGTACCAGTGGATATTAGCCGTCAATGCCCAGGTTTTTGACAGCACGTGATTATATGAACCGTACAAGCTGGCTTTCTCATAGATAACTCTGTTGCCCAGCTCATGAGCCGGCACCTCAAGAGGTGAATTCTGGCTCTTCCACTGGATAAAATCGCCATGGTTGTTCACAGACCACTGGCCTGTAATTTCAAGCCGGCCCCTCAACCCTGCAGGAGCCTTAACCTTGGCCATCAGGTTATGGGAAATAAAATCACCGTTCTCGTGGTAACCCGTTGACTGTTTGGTACCCATGGACACAAGCAGCCCTGCCCGGCCGGTATATCTCGTATGAGTAACATCAACACCCTTGTACCCGAGAGACGAAGCCAGGTCCGCCTTTCTCCCGTTGCGTATCTGATCCGGCAGAAAACGGTCTGTCCAGCGCCATTGGGGATATACTGGTGCGTCATATACGCCCCAATATGCTTTAACTGCGGTTTTGGGAACCGGTGACGGCTGTTTTGTAATAATATTCACCACACCTGCCATAGCATTGGAACCGTACAATGCCGATCCTGCGCCTTTGAGGATTTCAACCCGTTCCACCTGGTCAACAGGGATAATGTCCCAGTTGATACTGCCGGCATCCCCGCTGATCATGGGATGGCCGTCAACCAGCAGCAGAACTCTGCTTCCGGCTGACCAGTTGAACCCTGAGGCCCCACGTATATCCAGCTGGCCGTCAATGACCCGGACACCTGATGCTGTTTCCAGCACTTCATCAATAGTGACCGGGCTGCGGCGGATAACATCACGACTTCCCACCACGTCGATTGATACCGGTGAGTTCTCAATGTATGTTCTGCTCTTTGCCGCTGTCACAACAACAGGCTGCTGTAAAATAGCCGCCTGTTTAAGCCGGAACACCAGACTGCCCTGTCCGGCTTTCCACTCTTTGGTTTCCTGTTCATATCCCATCATAGATGCTGATACAGAGGCGCGTTGAAAAGAGACAGGGATACTGAATCTCCCTTTTGTATCTGCAGAGGCACCCAAAACAGTACCCTCCACAACCACATTGGCTCCGGCCAGAGGCTGGCCCGTTTCAGCATCGTGCACAACACCGGAAATAACCGTGCGCTGCTGCGCGTACAGCCCCGCAGCCGCCAGATACAGCACCAATGAAACCAAAATCCTGATTGTTGTTCTCATGTACACATGTCCCTCTAGAAAAATGGCGCCTCATTCTCAAGATTGCTGAAATCAGCTTGAATGTCCACACCGCTGATAATGCTGCCTTTTGATATATATACCGGAGATGGGATCCCATCCTGGCGTGACCCGTAGTACGCTCCCAGTTCCCGTACTCCGAACAGATGCAGTTCAATATCGGGAAACCATACAACAACAACCCATTCATAAAAGCCCTCTTCAAGAGGCAGAAAATAATCATACGACTGGGTGTACCGGGGAATAGTGTCACTGAACGCCACCAGGTTGTTAATCACAAACCCCAGCAGAGAGTCAGCATCGGTAATGCCCCGGGGGTAGGTGTCTAGAACTGCAACACGTACTTCTTTGGTTGAATCAGGCCATTGGCCGATAAATTCTATTCGGCCACTGAGCCCTGTCCCTGCATTTTCGCCTACTGCAGGCGATAAACCATGGCCCGGCTGGCATGCTGCTATCCAGCATAATCCCAGAAGTATACATATAAAACAAAATATTTTTTCCATGCATTGTTCCTGTTGTATTGCGTTGTGCCGGTATCACATACCTGCCGGCCCTTCAACACCTGCTGGTTATCATCAATCAGCTGTATTCCTCTTTTTATTCAGTACAGCGCCTCCTATGACCCCGCCTATAGTACTGAATACCACGTACACAACAAGCTTCACACCAAGCTGGATAAGCACAACAAAGGGCCCGAGCACACCTTCCCGGCCCCTGAAAGCATCCAGCATATCCCGGACTTCAGGCGCGATATCTTCCTGGGTGTCCATCAGTGACTCAACCAGCTCCATTCCCGGCTTGTATCCGATAACAAGGAAGAAATAGCTCAGGAAGGTAGCAAAAAGAGCTCCGAAAATTCCACTCAAAAGGCCCAGTATAAGGGCATCATTTTGCGACATTACTCCGTCATCGGGAAGATTATTATTGAAGATATACACCGATAAGAATCCACCGGCAATGACCCATAAACAGCACAGGCAATTGGCCGCACTTATTACGGGAAAGGTTGACAGAACAGCTATGGCTGCTCCGCCTATAAGCGAAGGCACCAGTTTGCTTTGCTGATTTTCATCCATGGCTGAACTCCTTTGATTTCGTGAATTGCAGGACCGCCGCGGCGCACAGCTGCGCCACAATGAATCCCGGCACCAGTCCTGTACAAAAGCGAACAATATTTGACGAATATAGAACACCTGTATGAGACATTACAAATTCAAGGCCAAGGAGAGCGGCTCCATACATCAGAATTTTCTTTCTTCTGTTCACAGCTGCATTTGCCATAACCGGGAACAGCAGCACTCCGGCTAAAAATCCTGAATAGATACCGGTACACCGTGAGCACACAGCCAATTGCACGCCGGAAATTGTGAAGGATCTGCATTTTTGCTGGTGGCAGATGTGCGAGAAAAAGAGAATACTCATACCTCCGGACTTCTTATCGAGAACGGCGGTTCTATACGCCAGCGGAGGCACAAAAATTGAGCAATACCACAAACATGTAAGGGCAAGCAGTATTGTATACCTGTATTTCGTTTTAATACCAATATTTCCCACCTAAGATTGACAGATAAAGTAAATATGAAAACTTTCGTGTCAAAAGTCAACATATTTTTCTGAAATATGGCCTGTAACTATATCCGCTGTAACAATTTATGGCCGTTTATTCTGCTGCACAGAGAAATATCCGGCAGGAGCCTGCGGCAGACCGTTTTTTTTCAAAGCCAGATATTTAATTCTTTGCAGATATTGGAAATTTTTGTATATTTCAAAAGATTCCAGTTTCCGGATATGCGTTTATATACCTGGCATCAAAAACACTTGATATCTCATCATATTTCCGGAAACCATCTCATAGCACTGTATGAGATCTTTAGAAGGGAACCCGGCAGCAGAATAATACGTATAAAAAATAAACGCCAAGAACGAAACGATACGGCATAAATATTGCACATTTCTGACACAGGTATCATAGAGCGGAGAATGCAATGATAAAGCAGGTTTTACTACATTTGCACAGGTTTGACAGCTGGCTGTGTTTAAACATTTCAAACTGGAATGGTAAACGGTTCCTGGATCGTATCATGTACGGAATGTCATATTTCGGATACGGCTACCTGTATCCCGCAATAATCGGAGCTACAGCCTTTTTTGACAGATCAAATTCGGAATCTATTATCCGTACGGGGTTTGCGGCATTTTTTATTGAAGCTGTAAGCCAGACAATGCTCAAAATCAAATCAAGGCGGAAACGGCCGTTTTTAACCATCCCCAACATCAAATCTATTGTAAAAGCGCCTGACATGTTCAGTTTCCCTTCAGGACACGCTGCAGGAGCCTTTGTCATGGCCACATTATTCAACCATTTCTACCCATCAATGAGCATTCCCCTGTACGGAACAGCTTCTGTCATCGGCTTTTCCCGGGTGTACAACGGGGTGCACTATCCCAGTGATGTTATTGCCGGTTCGTTTCTGGGTTTCATTTCAGCTCATCTGGGTGTAATGTTAATGGTTTAAAAAAAATTTAACTATCACAAAAAAGGGAGCCTGATACATCACGGCTCCCTTTTTTTATATCCTATAACTCCTTACCCCCAAACATCCTTCAGCATTACTTCATGCCTGCATTTGGGACACAGCACTTTCATTATATCAGTCCGGCGCAGCTCTGCGTCCTCCTGCCTGGGTGTCTTTGTTTTTTCAATGCTCTGCGATACGAGGATGAGATTGGGATTACCATAGGCGAGTGTTCCCAGCCTTCGGGAGAGCCATTTGAGATGGTCTTTTGCTGCAATTATGCTGTGGCACACTTCACAAATAACCAGCTCCTTTTCTACGCTTTCAACAGCAAGTTTCCTGTCAAACAGCGCCAGATCATATTTATTCGTCAGCTGAATCCCCTTTTCTGTAATACAGTTCTGCTCACAGTTTCTACAGAAAATGCATGAATCATATCGAAGTTCAATTTTTCTTACAGGATGCCGGCCTGTTACCGGCTGTTCCGGATCGATTATTTTAATAGCATCAGCCGGACACACTTCTGCGCAGGCCCCGCACCCCACGCAGTACTCATCGAAAAATTCCGGTTTACCGCGGAATGCCTCATACGGTACATGGGGCTCCTTTGGATATTTAGTCGTATACGGTTTTGAAAAAACCGACCGCAACGCCTCCCGAAGTTCTCTTAATTTAGGGTATCTCATACATGTCCTGTATTACAGTCCCGGTTTATCTCCACGGTCTTCGGCATAGTGGTCTACACAGCTTTTCCTCCATAAGGGGACACCGAAAATATGCGCTCCCCGCGCCAATGCATGGGCGCCTACCGGAGAAGTCAGCAGTACAAATGGAATCCCTGTAAGCGCTTTGATCCCCAGGCTGGTAAAGCCATGAAGTATAAAAATACCGAAAAGAATACCGCAAGTGCCGAATGTCACACATTTTGTGCCGGCCTGGAGACGGTTATACACATCGGGGAAGCGCAGCAGGCCCAGACAGCCGAACGCGTCAAATGCGACACCTACACCTATAATGATTTTTCCAAGGATATCATTCCACATAACATTACTCATCCAATGTTTTATGCGCCAAATATTTTGCCAGGGCCAGCGTGCCCAGAAAGCTCAGGAAAATCCACGCAAGAGCCACATCAATAATATACTCTTTCTGCGATAGTACTGCCCATAATGCCGCCATTCCCACAGCCAGCGTTCCGATTACATCAATTGCCACCATCCTGTCGGGAATGGATTTTCCGGCGGCAGCCCGTATAAGGCAGGCAAAACAGCATCCGACAAGTATTAAAAATAATGTGTTCATACTATACTCAATTGAATATTCTTAGCAGTATGTTCTCAAACCTTCCGGCGATGTGCTCACGCGCTTCACCGGGCTCTGTATATTTTACATTGATACAGTGTATGTACAGAGTATCTTTATTAATATCAACGGTAAACGTCCCCGGTGTAAGGGTTATTGAATTGGCCAGGACAGCCCTGCCCATGGCAGAATTTATACGTGTTTTTATCCTTACAATTCCCGGGTGTATGGGCATGCGCGGGTGTAAGACCCTGTATGCAACATCAACATTGGCTTTGGCCATTTCCCACACAAAGACCGGAATATACACAAGCATCCAGAACCATCGCACCGGATTCAGGAACCTGGATGTATCAGCTATAAAGTTATTTCCGAACAGAGCCGTGCACACCAGTCCGATAACGGCACCAGATACCAAATGCTGCCAGTCAAGGGACCATGAAAGTATAAGCCATAACAGCATCGCATAGATAAATAACAGAATTCGTTTCACCTTATCCTCCCGCTGCCGTATGCACAGTCTCAATACCCCGGACAATGATGTCCACTGCAGGCATAAGCAATGTTTCCCGTATGCCCGGAATAAGCAGAAGCCCCATACAGATACTCAGTACAGCCAGGATAATGAGGGGCATGCTCATACTCAGAGGCACTTCCCGGAGCTTTTTATTCGAACGCGGCCCAGTACCTGTAAAAACCGAATGAATGAATTTCATAAAATAGGCAATGGTCACAATACTGACCAGTGCGGCACAGAGGGCCAGAACAAAATGCCTGCTCTGAACTGCGGCGGCAATAATCAGAAGCTTGCTCCAGAAGCCTGAAAGCGGCGGGATACCGCTTATAGACAGGGATCCTGCCAAAGATGTGCCGGCGGTAATGGGCATATGCTTTGCTATACCGCCCATTTTCGTCATATCACGGCTGCCGGTACGGTACACGAGTGCGCCCGAATCGAGGAACAGCAGAGATTTAAATACCGCGTGATTTACCAGGTGCAGCAGGCCGGCAAGAATACCGAGACGAGTACCCAGGCCCAGGGCGAATACAACAAACCCGATCTGGCTGATAGAAGAATAGGCGAGCATCCGTTTAACATCCGTCTGTCCGAAAGCAAGGATTGCACCGGCCGTCATTGAAAGAGTGCCTGTTATAAGAAGCAGCAGTAAGAGATGCTCAAAAACCGCAGTGCCGAATACGGTAAACATGACGCGTATCAGCGCATAGACACCGAGAACTTTGATGACCACTCCCGAGAGCATTGCTGAGATAGGTGCCGGAGCCGAGGGATGGGCATCGGGCAGCCACGCATGAAAGGGCATGAGAGCAGCCTTGAGTGAGAACCCGGTAAAAAAGAGCAGCGCAGAAAAAACTGCCGCGGCATTCCCTCTCTGTCCTGCCAGCACAGCCGCAGCATCTGCCATATTCAATGTACCGGTTATCCGGTATACAATTGCTATTGCAAACAGAATGAAAGCCGACGCAGTGCCGCCGAGAACCTGATATTTAAATGACGCCTCCAGTTCTTCCGATCCTATGCCAAAGGCTACCAAAGAATAGGAGGCTATAGCGCTTATCTCCAGAAATACAAACATGTTGAACAGGTCGCCGGCCAGGATAACACCATTCAGCCCTGCAATCATCAGAAGCAGCAGTATATAGTATTTGGTCTTGTCTGTATACTGCTTCATGTATTCTATTGAATAAACAGATATCATCAAAGCAAGAATATTAACGATAACAAGGAGCAGCGCAGACAGCGAGTCGGCCTGCAGAGTGATGCCCACTGCCACGCCGTTAACCGGTTCCCATCCTCCCACATGGTATTTTACAGGTGTATTAAACGCACTGATAAGAATGCAGGAAAGACCAGCCGTACCCAGTGTTGTTGCAACAACGGCAACATCGGGCATACCCCTCCATATTTTCTTCAGGAACACCAGCAAAAACGCAGTTCCCAGAGGCAGCACAATTATTAATGGTAAAATACTCATCCCCGTAGTTTCCTGATTTTTCTTACATCAAAAGTGTTGTATTTCTCAAATATTCTCACTGCGAACGAAACAAGCAGAGCTGTAGTACCAAGGCCTATGACTATGGCTGTAAGCACAAGAGCCTGGGGCAGAGGATCCACAAACAAAGCCGGGTTTCCTGGATCTGCTATGGGAGGTCCGCCGCCGTGCCTGTATCCCGACAGGGCAAGAAACAGATTCACCGCATACTCCATAATCATGAGCCCGATAATTATTTTTACAAGATTTCTTTTGACAATGACACCGTACATGCCCACCGCGAACAATACAGCCGCCAGTACGAACTCAATCATATCCTCTCCCCCGTTTTCATGCTCGCATAGGTAATAAAGATGGCAAACAGCGCTGCTGCCACTTCCAGGCCTATAGCAAGATTACATAAAGGGATAATACCGCCTGAAAACAAAGCCCCCGGCCTGCCGGGACTGGTCCGGGAAATTGTATTCATAAAATAGATACCGCCCTGTATCAGCCCCAGCAGGGAAATAAACAGGAACACACACAGTCCTGCGCTTTCCAGAACCGATGACCGTTCTTTGAAAACAGCGCTTTTCCCTTTCTCTGCACCGTAGGCAAGAATCATGAGCGCAAAACATCCTGCTATCAGTACACCCCCGGCAAATCCCCCTCCGGGTGTAATATGGCCGTGGGCTGCCACATAAGCGCCCAAAACAAAAATCGACGGCACCATGATCTGGCTTATCTTTTTGACGATCAAGGTCATACCCTGCTGCATGGGTTATGCCCTCCCTTTCTTACGCAGTACTGCCATGACACCGGCTGCTGAAGTAAACAGCACTGTTGCTTCTCCCAGGGTATCAAAGGCTCTGAAATCAAGTATCACTGCTGCTACCAGGTTGACCGCACCTGTCGCAGACACGCCCTGCGAAATATAAAAGCCTGCCATACGCAAAACAGGTTCTCCAAAGGCCGCCATATCTGAAAACGCACGGACAGATGCGAACACAAACGCGGTGACACATACCAGGCCGCATACCCACAGCAGTATCTTTCGTACATGGACCTGTTCCACAGTATCATTCCGTGATGTTTTCAGCACTGCGGCAATCAGTATTATCAAAGTCAGGGTTTCAATAATGATCTGTACTATAGCCAGATCCGGCGCCTGAAGAATCAGAAAGACAATAGTCAGGCCGAATCCGATTATGCCCAGTGAAATTATCGCTGAAAGTAAATCCCGGGACTCAAGCGCTACTACAGCGCCGCAAATCATAAGCCCTATAAGCGGGATCAAAGCCGATGTCATCAAAAACCTCCCATTAATAGAAACACCAGCACGGCCATTCCAAGGCACAGCCAAAGCATATACATGTTGAGAATCCCGGTATGTGTCGCACGCAGGTATTCAGCAGCCTTGTCCAGCAGAGCCGTACCCTGCTCATACAGATCAAAACACAGATCCTCTGACTTGTCAAACAGGTTCCGAAGTCCGGGCATCATTCTGATTGTCTTGTAAAAACCGGTACCAGTAACCCTGCTTGTTTCCGGGAGTTTCTCTCCGCCTATAAAGGGTGCGGCCTGCCTCACGTTCATTGAACTGAGAACATATATGATCAAACCGGCAGCCAGGCTGATTAATACTGCCAGTGTTGCCATACCCGGGCTCCAGAAACCGATATAGGACACACTGCCGATTATTGGAATGATAAACATCCGCAGCGGTATATAAAAAGCAAATATGCCGAACACGACACACACAAGAGCCAGGATTATCATCGGGCTCATCATGAGAAACCCCGGATCATGAATTTTTTTCTTTTCGATATTCTTATTCGGGGTTCCCAGGAACACTGCATGGGTCAGTTTCATAAAGCTCGCAAGGGTTAATCCGCTGCCGAAAAGCGCGGCAACCAGCCATACCAGCCACAGCGTACCGCTGTGCTGACTCAAATCAATGAGCCCCTGGTATACCAGCCATTTGGATGCGAACCCATTAAGCGGAGGAACGCCGGAAATTGCCAGAGCAGCCACAAGAAACGAAATATAGGTAACCGGCATCTTACGGGCAAGCCCTCCCATTGAGTCAAGATCTGTTGTTCCTGTTTCCTTTTCGACACATCCTGCTGCAAGG